>FWPU01002329.1_pt1 | contig 53100 bp, 50 predicted proteins | sample 2228361 | NCBI WGS metagenome assembly FWPU01 (sample SAMEA103939777, study PRJEB20133) | metagenome | reverse complement strand
GTAAAAAAAAAACACTACCTTCGTAATCTACAATTAGTAATTGCTTAAATGAAAAAGTATTTTTTTATAGTAATAGGATTAATATTTTTTGTCTCTCTTTCGGCACAAACAGGCGGCAAGAAAAGAGAACATAGAAATCAGAGAGGAGGAAAATTCCATTTATTTAGTAAAAATAAAGGTAATGCAAATGCCTTTGCGAAAGGAGGTAAAAAGAAAAAAGGATTTTTAGCAAGAGTATTTAGTGGGCAAAAAGTAACTGCTGGTGGATGGATATATTATAAAACACCAGGTTCTCATAGGAATGACCATTCATTATTTCACAGATTCAGAACTAAAAATAAAGTATTTAAAGATAAACTTCAAGCAAGAATTAATAAACAAAGAGCACGTAAACGGGTGCGTGGAAATAATGTATTTTCAAAGCGAAAGTATTAGCTTTTTAATTGTTTTATTTAATTAAAGGACATACGGGTTATAAATAGTATTAAGCCATATTAATTTTGTTTGCTTAAATTCGCTGCTTTAAATTTACTGCAAATAGATAAATTATGTTTGAGGATTGTTATGTTATTATTATGGCAGGAGGAGCAGGAACAAGATTTTGGCCTTTAAGTACCTCCAAGAAACCTAAACAATTTTTAGATATCCTTAATAAAGGTAAGACATTGTTGCAGGATACTTACCACAGAGCCCTTCAAATATGTGATAAAAACAACATCATAGTTATTACAAATAAAGAATATGAAGAGCTAGTAAAATCACAATTACCCGAACTACCTATTGAAAACATATGGTTAGAACCTCATAGAAAAAATACAGCACCCTGTGTCGCATATGCTGCTTACAAATTACGAGAGAAGAACTCTAACGCTGTAATGTTGATACTGCCAAGCGATCATATTATTGAAAAGGAAAAAGCATTTGTAAGAGGTGTGCAAGTTTGCTTTAAAAAGGCTTATGAAGAGAATTGTCTGATAACTATAGGAATTAAACCTACCAGACCAGATACGGGGTATGGTTATATTCAACACACTAATAAGCCTATTGATAACCAGAAAGAGAAAATATTTAAAGTAAAAACCTTTACGGAAAAACCAACTATTGAACTTGCCAAGCAATTTGTAAAAAGTGGAGAATTCCTTTGGAATGCGGGTGTATTTATTTGGAGTGTAAAAAGCATTATCAATGCATTTGAAAAATATGATAATGAATTAGCCACGCTTTTCGATGGGGGCAAAGGAATGTATTATACTCCTGAGGAAGGAACATTTATTAATAATGTGTATAGTGTTTGTAAAAACAATTCTATTGATTATGCTATATTAGAAAAGGCAAATAATGTATATGTTTTATCTACTAAAATTGGATGGAGCGACATAGGAACATGGAGGTCTTTATATGAGCATTTATCTTATGATTCATCTAAGAATGCCATCACAGGAAAAAATGTGATGACTCATAATACTTCAAAATGCCTTGTAAATATGCCTAATGATAAACTCACCGTTCTTATAGGAGTAGATGATTTAATTATAGTAGAATCTAATAATATGTTGCTTATATGTAAAAAAGATAATGAGCAAGAGGTGAAGAATATAGTTAATGAAATAAGGGTTCAAAAAGGCGATAAGTTTATTTAATAGTTTGTTTTTGTATTAAACGAATATAAAGAATTTTACTGCTGTTTTATACAATAACTTAGTGTTCATATATTTTGATTACTTTTGTAAAAAAATATCTTACATAACCTGCTATGAATACCACAGATAAACTAGTTGATGATGTTTATACCAAAAAAACACTTATTGTTAATCACAGAAATTACAAGCAGTATAAATACATAATAGATAAAATATTAACCCAAGAAAGAATATCTGATGAGGAAGCTTTGCAATTATATCAAATACATGATTTATCATATTTAGGATTATTGGCAGATTATGTTAACATTGCGAAAAATAATCATATTGTTTATTATAATAAGAATATCCATATAGAGCCCACTAATTTATGTGTGTATTCGTGTGCATTTTGTTCATATTCCCGTCTTATCAAAAACAGAGATGAAGGATGGCAGTATTCTATTCAAGATATACTAAATATCTTAAAGAAATACGATAATCAGCCCATTACAGAAGTACACATTACAGGAGGTGTTATTCCACAACAAGATTTAAACTTTTATATTGAACTATTCAAAAAAATCAAAGCACATAGAAATATCCATATTAAAGCCCTTACACCAGTTGAGATACATTATATTTCTAAAAGAGCTAAGTTAAATTACTCAGAAGTATTAAAGCTATTAAGTGATGCAGGATTAGATAGTATGCCCGGTGGAGGAGCAGAAATTTTCAATAAAGATATTCGCGAAAAAATAGCAGGCGGAAAGTGTACAACTGAGCAATGGATAGAAATACATAGAATATGGCATCAGATGGGTAAAAAATCTAATGCCACAATGTTATATGGACATATCGAAAATTACGAACATCGTATTGAACACATGAAATTGCTTCGAGAATTACAAGATGAAACGAATGGATTTCAGGCATTTATTCCACTTAAATTTAGAAACAAAAATAATCAGATGAGCCATATTCCCGAGGTTAGTGTTATTGAAGATATGAAAAACTATGCTGTAGCAAGATTATACTTAGATAATTTTCAACATATTAAAGCATACTGGGCAATGCTGGGAAGGCATAATGCACAAATGGCTTTACATTTTGGAGCAAATGATTTAGATGGTACAATAGATGATACTACTAAAATATACTCTATGGCAGGTAGTGAAGAACAACATCCATCTATGACTACTGAAGAGATCCGACAACTTATTACACAAGCTAAAAAAATCCCTGTGGAAAGAGATACACTTTACAATCCTATTCAATAATAACTAAAATAAAATATGGAAAAGAAATTTAATCGCACAAAAATTATTGCAACTATTGGTCCTGCATCCCAATCAAAGGATATTCTTAGACAAATGATATTAGAAGGCTTAGATGTATGCAGAATAAATTTTTCTCATGGAGATTATTCATTGATTAAAGAAACTGTGAATAACATTAAAGAACTTAATAAAGAACTAGGAACATTTGTAGGTATTCTTGGAGACTTGCAAGGGCCAAAGTTAAGAGTAGGAATTATTAAAAATGGAAGTGTTGAATTACAACCAGACCAAGAAATCATACTTACAACCAAAGAATGTGAAGGTGATGAATATAAGATATATGTAAATTATCCTGAATTTACAAGGGATGTAAAAAAAGGAGAAAAAGTTTTATTAGATGATGGAAAAATACATTTGGAAGTTATTGAAACTGATAAAAAAGAAAATGTAAAATGTAAAGTTATTTCAGGAGGAAAACTTTCTTCAAAGAAAGGAGTGAACTTACCAAATACCCGAATATCTCTGCCTTCTTTGACTATAAAAGATTTAAAAGATCTTGACTTTGCTCTTGAAAATGATTTTGACTGGATAGGATTATCTTTTGTTCGTTCAGTAACAGATATTGTTGAGCTTAGAGAAGTCATAAGAAGTAAAAATAAAAATACTCGTATTGTAGCAAAAATTGAAAAACCAGAAGCACTTAAAGAAATAGACCAAATCATCAGCGCAACAGATGCCGTGATGGTGGCAAGAGGCGATTTAGGCGTAGAACTTCCAATGGAACAAGTACCTCTTATACAAAAGAAGATTGTTGAAAAATGTATTAAAGCATCCAAGCCAGTTATTATTGCAACACAAATGATGGAGAGCATGATAGAAAATTATTCACCCACTCGTGCAGAAGTCAATGATGTAGCAAATGCTATTATGGATGGTGCAGATGCTGTGATGTTAAGTGCAGAAACTTCAGTGGGTAAGTATCCTGTAAAGGTAGTTGAAATGATGAGAAGAATTATTACGCAAGTAGAGGATTTAGATACCATTTATTACAGGCATCATTCCCCTGAATTAAAAACTAGTACATATATTACAGATAGTATTTGTTATACAGCTTGTGTATTAGCTGAGGAAGCCAATGTAAAAGCTATTATTACGATGACTAATAGTGGATACAGCGCATTCAAATTATCAGGTCATAGACCAAAAGCAAGAATATTTGTATTCACTGATAATAGATATTTACTAACCACATTAAGTTTAGTGTGGGGTGTAACAGGATATTACTATGATAAATATGAAAGCACAGATCAAACAATCAATGACTTAAAAGAGTCATTAAAAAACAATCAACTTGTAAAGACAGATGATTTAGTTATTAATATAGCATCTATGCCTATAAAAGAAAAGGGCAGAACAAATATGATAAAGTTGAGCTATATTACTTAATTACAGTTAATTTAATTAAAGCACTTATGCAAATTTCTAATTCTCAAATCCTTTATGAAAAAGCAAAACAATTATTTCCTGGTGGGGTAAATTCTCCTGTAAGAGCATTTAAGAGTGTAGGAGGTACTCCTGTTTTTATTGATAGAGGCAAAGGCTCTAAAATCTACGATGTAGATAATAATGAGTATATTGATTATTGTGCTAGTTGGGGACCTCTTATACTAGGGCATGCACATCCTAAAATTATCGATATAGTATATCAAACCATACAAAAAGGCACTTCTTTTGGAACACCTACTAAATTAGAAAATGATTTGGCAGAATTAATTATTCACAATCATCCATACATTGAAAAAATAAGATTTGTAAGTAGTGGTACAGAAGCGGTTATGAGTGCTATTAGGCTTGCTCGTGCTTACACAGGTAGAAACAAGATTATTAAATTTGAAGGATGTTATCATGGACATTCCGATGCTCTACTTGTAAAAGCAGGCTCAGGACTTGTTACCTTTGGTGAATCATCATCGGCAGGTATTCCAAAAGAAATCATACAACATACGATTGTTTTACAATTAGATGATGAGAAAGCTTTGGAAAAAGCATTTGCAGATTATTCTTCTGACATTGCAGCAGTTATTATAGAACCTATTCCTGCTAATAATGGCTTATTATTACAGCGCCCTGAATATCTAATATTTTTAAGAGATATTACAAAAAGAAATAATGCTTTATTGATATTTGATGAAGTTATCAGCGGGTTTAGAATACAATTTTCAGGTGCTGCAGGATTTTATGATATTCAACCTGATATTATGACTTTTGGTAAAATTATTGGAGGAGGTTTTCCTGTAGGAGCATACGCTTCCTCAAAGGAAATTATGAAAACGGTTTCTCCTGATGGTCCTATGTATCAGGCAGGTACATTGAGTGGAAATCCCGTAGCAATGGCAGCAGGATATACTCAGTTAAAAGAGTGTCTATCAGATGGATTTTATACAGAATTAGAAAAAAAGACGCAATACCTTATAAAAGGAATCCTAGAAGTTAAGCCTCCACACATCCCATTGAACATACAAAGCATAGGTTCTATATTTTGGTTATCATTTTCAAAAAATAAAAATCCTATTCGTTCAGCAAAAGAAATTAGTTTTGAAAGTATTTCATATTTTAATAAGCTTTATCATCTATTATTAAAAAATGGTATTTACTTAGGACCTTCTGGTTATGAAGTAGGATTTGTAAGTACCTCCCATAGTCAAGATGATTTAGACAAAACTATTGATGCTTTTCAAAAAGCACTCAATGAATTATAGCGTTGAGTAAAAATGAAGTTTGTATAAATTTATGATATACATTATTTTAGCCACTATTTGCAGTGTTTTGATGTTGGTAATTGTACGTTTATTTGAAAGATACAATGTACATACCTTTTATGCTTTAATGTTTAACTATGCATCTGCTTTTATATTTGGTATTATTACTAAATTAGTTCTATTACCTCATCTCACAATGTATTTATCAAAATCAGGATGGGTATTAACTATAATAGAAGGTATTTTATTTATTACAGTATTTTATTGGATTGCACAGACGGCAAGATATTTTGGAATAGCTATAGCCTCAGTTTCTAATAAAATGAGTGTAGTTTTTCCTATTATATTTGCTAGTATCTTTTTTAATGAGCAATTGGGCGTAATACAATGGATAGGGCTTTTTATGGCTTTATTATCAATATACTTAGTAACTTATCCAAATTCTACTGATAATAATGTTACGATAAAGACGAAGAACAATTCTCTTATTATTCTTCCAATAATGGTTTTTATAGGTAGTGGAATAGTAGATAGTTTAATTAATTATGGGAACAAAACTATCATTGATACTCCTGATAAACAGTTGGTATTTTCAACATTTGTGTATGCTTTCGCATTTTTAGCGGGATTAGTATATCTAAAATTGGATAAGAAGAGGGTTTTTCATCAAGAAAATTTTAATTGGTTAAATACTGCGATATTAGGCATATTATTAGGCATTCCCAACTTCTTTAATCTTTATTTCATTATAAAAAGCTTAAATACAGCTTTATATCCGAGCGGACAAGTCTTTTTAATACTAAACTTGAGCAATATCACATTAACTACCATTGTTGGCATTCTTTTACTAAAAGAAAAATTAAATTGGCAAAATTGGGCAGGGATTATTTTATCTATATTAGTTATACTTTCAATGTAAAAATTTAACATAAAAATAATTGTTTTAACAATTTTAAATAAAATAAATTCCTTACATTTACGCCGAAAACTTTAAAAAACTATTAATCAACCATTAAAAATCAAAGCTATGAAAAAACATGTCTTATTAGCTTCAGCATTAATGGCAAGCATAGGAATGTATGCCCAAAATGGCAAAATCATTCCTTCTAACGCTGTGCCAGTGAATATGGCAGAAAAAGAAATTAAAAAAATGGCCATAGTTGAAGAAAACAAAACAAATCAAGTAATTACTAAAAAACATGCTAAACCTCTCCCTCCAAAGGGTGCGCATTCTCCGTCATCTAATCAAAAGGTGGCAGTGGTGTCAGCTACGCGTTTTAGTGGTTCTAGGAATGCTTATGGAGTATTAGTTTCTCAGCAAAAACCACTCCAATACAATTCTGACATTGATATTGTAACATTTGTTCATCGTGTTAGTACCTATTTTACTACAGCTCCTGCAGATAACTCGGGGTCTATAGGAGTTTCATGGTCATTAAATCATGGTACTAATTGGGATTCAACTTGTATTTGGGCAGATGGAACTAACTTAGCTCGTTATCCACAAGGTGGAATCTATAATCCTCCCGGAAACACTAATGAGAATAATATTTATTTTGTAGGCACAGGTCCGGTTACAAATGGTTCAGGATGGGTAGGTAACTGGTATGCAAGTAAAGCATACACAGCTTCTGTAGGTGGTAATAATACTGCCTTAGGACCTCCAAGCACAACTTTTATACCTTCTGCATATGGTGGAAGTAAGCAAGATATGGTAAGATACATGTTTACCTATACCAATGATGGTTTAGTAAGAGCAGCAGGGCCTATTGTAAATGATATGAATGCAACTACCAATGCTGGATATAGCCCAAGAGGAATGGCTATCATGAAAGGTACTTTTGCAGCGGGTTCTTTTAATTGGACATTAGATTCTTTGATTTTTCCTGTTGAATACTCTTCTGCTAATGGCAATGCATTACTAAGCACTCCATTGATGGCATGGGATAATAATGGTACCACAGGATATGCTGTAATGCTCGGTGTAAGACAAGGTGCTACAGGTACGATGAAAGGTATTCAGCCTATTGTTTATAAAACTACTAATGGTGGCGCTAGTTGGACATTAATACCACCTTTTGATTTTACAACTTTAAATCAAGTGGATAATAGATTACCTGTAGCAGTACAAGGAGGTACTTTCGCTGTTCCTTTCTTTTCTACCAATGAAGGTGTAGATGTTACTGTAGATGCCATGGGACGCTTACACTTAGTAGGTACCGTTGTAAGTGCATATAGCACTCATAACGACTCTTTATTTTACACTTATGCTTTCAATAGTGGTGGTGGTTGTGGATCACAAAATTATAGTTTCTATTATGGTACTACAACGACTCATCCAACTATTATGGATTTTATATTAGATGGAAGTGGTACATCATGGAATGGAATTGTAGTGGACAGCATGGCTACCGAAGGTCCAGATGATGCTAATACTTGTAGCCAATGGAGCGGTGCAACATTAACCACAGATGCCAGAATACAGATATCTAGAAATGATGCAGCAGATAAGATATTCTATTCATGGACTGAAACTGATACTTCAATAACAGGACATCATTTTAATGTATACCCTGACCTTTATATGAAAGGATATGATATATATACAAATACCACAACCAATAAAACATTAGTAATAGGTACTGGTGCAACATCTCCAACAGTAGCAGCATATGGAATTTTCTGGCATTATATGTCTAACAGAGCTATCAATGTTGGTGGAGGTACTTATGAGATACCATTTACATTCAGCGGCGATGCAACATTTGGAGGAACAACTCCTCTAGATCATTATTATGTAAGTGGTGCTGTATTTACGATGGCAGATTATACTAATCCTGAACTTCCTTTATCTGCTGGAAAATCTAATAGTGCTATTAGCAAAAATACAAATGTCAGTGTAAATGCTTATCCAAACCCTACTAATAATAATACTCAATTGGTAGTAAATTTAGACAAAGCATCTGATATCCATATTGAAATTCTGAACACATTAGGACAAGTTATCAATTCTATGAATATCAAAGGAGATGCAGGTCAACATATTATCAATGTTGATTTATCTAATGAAAATGCAGGTATTTACTTTTACAATGTAACTACTAATGCAGGGAAAGTAACTGGTAAATTGATTAAAGAATAATTTTTTAGTAACTCATAAAACTAAAAAGCCCCTTCTGGTTAAAACCTGGAGGGGCTTTTTTAATTGTATCTATCAATAATTTTTACAGGTAAAATAATACTTGAATAACTGGTAGTACTTGAGCCTTCTATTTTTTTTCTGAGTATTTCAGAAACATAATAGCAAATATCTTTGACAGGTTGTTCAACACTAATAATAGGTCTATTAATCCAATCGAAATAAGGTAAATTATCAAAACAAGATAAAATAATGTTTTGAGTAGAATCTCCCCATTGTTTGTTTTGTCCTATTAAGGAAATAAATACATTAAGTATCAAATGATTGACTGTGAAAATGGCATCAGGGAAATTATTTGATTGCTCCCATTTTTCAAGTACTCGCCTCATGGAATTGGTTATATCTGAGTAGTTTATATTCTCTCTATAATAATTTATATGAGGATTATTGAGACAGCTACTTTCAAATCCATTTATTCTATCTTCAATAGTGCTTATCTTGTTATGCTCAAGCATACTTAGAATAGCTATATTTTTCGCGCCTTTTTCTATCAATGATTTGCTTATTTTATTAGACCCTCCATAATTATCTACAGTTACAAAATTACATTGAGGTAAATACGGTAATAATCTATCTACAAAAACACAGGGAATATGGCTTTCATTTATTATTTTTTGATAAAAAATAGCATTATTTAAGCATGAAAAAATAATTATTCCTGCTATATCTTGGCGATATATTAAATCATTGATGTATTCTTTCTCTTTTTCTTGATTTTCATGGGTCAAAAAAATACAAGTTTTATATCTTTTTTTGCTTAATTCCATGTATATACCTGTACATATACTGGCATTAAAGTATTCCAAATCGGGAACCACAATGGCAATATATTGAAAATTATCATTCATACTTGCCATTCTAAATTAAGAAAAGCCAATTTTCATATAGGATTATACTAAAAGAACTAAGTATGGTTGCTTGATTTTAGCCCAAATGATGTTTTTACAAGATGTACTTTGTTTTTTAACATTAACATAATTATCAATTTACATTTTATCCTGTAAAATTCAATACTTTTGCAAAAACAATGTAAAAACATGAAATTGATTTGTTGGTTTGAGATTCCTGTAAAGAACATGGAGAGAGCAAAGCGATTTTATGAAAATGTTTTTGAAGTAGAATTTGATATGCAGGTATTTGGGGGAATCCAACATGCTGTATTTATGAATAAGCGAGGAAAAAGATTTGATATTACAGGGGTATTAAGAGATTCATCAGAATATGCTAACGAGAAAATTTTTGGGTCTGTAATTTTTTTTGATGTTAATGTTGTTGGAATAGATAATGTGTTATCAAATACGGAGAAATATGGTGGAAAAATTTTAATGCCTAAAACTTTATTGAAAAATAAACTAAGTGATGGAAGAGTTACTATAGCAAAGACTTATATTGACCAGCAGAGTGGTTATGTCGCATACATAATGGATACGGAAGGGAATAAACTAGGCTTGTATTCTCATGGATAAAACTGATTTTGAGACATTATTAAAAATATAGTTTAGAATTTATTCGTATCTTAAACTTTCTATGGGGTTTACTTTTGCTGCTTTTGTAGATGGGTAATATCCACTAAGTATCCCTACAATAAAACAGGTTATGACTGAAGTTATAATCCAAAACCAAGGGATAAAAAAACCACTTCCTAAACTCATTGAAACAAGGTTTCCTATAATAATTCCAAGAACAATTCCACTGGCTCCACCTGAAATACCAATGATGACAGATTCTAGTAAAAACTGTTTTTGAATACTTTTAGAGGAAGCTCCAAGTGCTTTTCGTATTCCAATTTCTTTGGTTCTTTCTTTTACATTGACTAGCATTATGTTTAATAACCCGATTACTGCACCTATTAATGTAATAACTCCTATAAAAGTAGCGCCTACCGTTACTTTTTTTAAATCATCAATAACTAGATTTGCTAAAACATCTGATTTTTCAATGGAAAAGTTATCTTCATCGCTTGGTGATAATTTTCTGATATTTCTGAATACGTACCTTGCTTTATCTATTGCCATATCCATCATTTGTAACTTTGTGCATTTAACCTTTATATTAAAATCATTCTTACCGGAAAGATTCATAGCTCTGGCATCTTCAAGAGTTATAAACATTACCTTATCACCACCAAATCCGAAACTACTTCCTTTAGGCTTTAATATACCTATAATGGTAAATTGATGGTTTCCCCACCATATTTTTTTTCCTAGTGCTTTTTCTTTTGGAAATAACAGAGCTTCTATATCTTTACCTATCACGGCATAATGTATACTTTTATCTTCTTGTTGAGTAAACCATCTGCCTTTATCAATCTCATATTCTGATATAGATAGATAATTTTCATCCACACCTTTTATTTCAATGTTTGGGTTTGTACTTTTAGAATTGTATTTTAATTTAGCCCCAAACGATACATTTGATGATATAGAAATTATCGCAGGAAAATTATAAAGATTCTTAAACGATTTTGCTTCATGGTATGTAATAGGGCTATTAAATTTAAGACGAATCAACCTTCCTCTTTTTTTGATAGTCTCTGTTTTTTCTATAATAGAAAAACTATTAGCACCTAATTCTGAAAATTGGTTACTAATACTTGCCTTAATAGCATCTATAGCCGATAATATACCAACAAGTGCCATAATACCAACGGCAATAATGAGCATGGTCAGCGATGTTCTTAATAAGTTAGATTGAATACTTTGAAATGCTTGAAGTATAAGTTCTTTAGTTTTCATTGGTATCTTCTTCTGGTAAAAATTTAGTGATAGGTTCTTTTGGATTGATATAAGGGTGTATTTTATTGACAATAATACTCATAGCATTACCTTTACCTTTAATGAGTGTTGTTTCTGCTTCGTCAAATTTTTCTTGTGCTTTTTCAATAGCCTTTTTTACCTCATAGAAATGATTGGTGAATATTCTTATCTTTTCGTATAACTTAGCAATTTCTGATACAATTGTTTCAATATCTTGCTTTTGTTTTTCTTGTTGTCTAATGTAATGAATGGCTCTTAATGTACTTAATAAAGAAGTTGGAGTAACTATTAAAATTCTTTCTCGGATAGCATTATTAAAAATTTCAGGGCGATACTGATGTATGATGGTCATAACAGATTCTATTGGAATAAACATCAGTACAAGGTCTATAGAATTTAGAGAAGGTATTTTTTCGTATTCTTTTTTACTCAGGTTTTTGTAATGTATTTCTATAGATTGAATAATATCTTTTGTGTATTTTTCTTTTTCTTCATCTGTTTGTGCAGAATGATAATTAACTAACGCAGATAGCGTTACTTTCGCATCAATAATAATATGTTTGTTTTCAGGAAGTTTTATAATTACATCGGGCTGCTTATCACTATCCTTCTTTTGCACTTCATAATCTATGCCTTTTTGGAGCCCTGATATTTCTAATAAATTCTCTAAGATAAGTTCTCCCCAATTGCCTTGATACTTCACTTGAGAAGTTAGCGCATTGGCTAATTTATTTGCAGTTTGCCTTACTTCTTCATTTTTTTTGTTGAGGTCTTCTATAATAGTTTTTAATGACGCCCGGTCTTTGTTTTCTTCATCGTAATATCTTTGTATTTTATTTTCTATTTCTTGAATTTGCTTAATATAATCTTTTATAGGCATGATTGTATTTCCTAAAACCTGTTGGTTTTGCTCTGTAAGTTTTTGTGTATTAGTTTCTAATATTCTTGAAGAAATAAGTTCAAATTCTTTTTTAAGTTGTTCTTGTATGCTTTGTTGGTTTTGTAGGGTAGTTTCTAAATTTTTTATCTTTTCTATGTAAGTTGATTTCTCTGATTTTAGTTGTATATATTCATTGTTAAGCGTATCTATTTTATTCTTTAGATTAGTATTTTCACTTTCAAGAATATTTGCTCGCTCACTAAGAGCAGATAGTTGTGTGGCTAAATCATAGTTTTGTTTCTGTATAGTATCATTATAAGTTTTTAGTGTATTATTTTCTGATAGTAATTGCTCTTGTTTTAACTGCAATTCCTTTTTTTCGTTTTTTAATTTATTATAGTATATTGAAAATATAATACTTACACTCAGAGTAATAATAAGTAATACTAATAAGTCCATGCTCATAACTTTATCTTACAAAGGTATGAAAAGCTATAGGGAATATAAAGTATTTTTTACTAACTGTGTAATACTTTCCAAAGTAAATCTTTTAATGCTTGTATATTATATTCTGTGTGAGATGAAATAAAAATATAAGGTAATTTATTTTTACCTTTGAGTTTTTTATTAAGTTCTTTTGATAGCTCTTCCATGAGTTCATCATCTAGCAAATCCGATTTACTAATAGCTAATACTCTTTTTTTATTTAATAATCCGGGATTGTATAACTTCAATTCATTTAAGAGTATCTTGTATTCTTCAAATATATTGGCATTTTCAGCAGATATAACAAACAATAATACGGCATTTCTTTCTACATGTCTAAGAAAACGATGTCCAAGTCCTTTTCCATGATGGGCTCCTTCTATGAGCCCCGGTAAATCAGCAATGACAAAACTTTTAAAGTCCCGATATTTCACAATACCTAATTGTGGTACTAAGGTAGTGAATGGATAATTAGCTATTTCTGGTTTAGCTGCAGTAAGTACAGAGAGCAGAGTAGATTTTCCTGCGTTGGGGAATCCTACCAGTCCGATATGGGCTAATAGTTTAAGTTCTATGATTTTCCATTTCGTTTTTCCTGCTTCTCCCTCTTGAGCAAATTGTGGTGCTTGACGAGATGGTGTTGCAAAATGTGCATTGCCTAATCCTCCTTTTCCTCCAGGTATTAGAATACACTCTTGTCCATCTTCTGTAATTTCGCAGTCTATCTCTCCAGTTTCTGCATCTCTAGCGATAGTTCCCAGAGGAACCTCCAGAATAACATCCTTACCTGATTTCCCTGTCATGTTATTTTTAGAACCATTAGTACCATCCTCTGCAATAACATGTTTACGATATTTAAGATGTAATAATGTCCACAACTGGCTATTACCTCTTAAAATAATATGTCCACCCCTTCCTCCATCTCCACCGTCAGGTCCACCTTTAGTGGTAAATTTATCTCTGTGAAAATGTACAGCTCCATCGCCGCCTTTACCACTTCTACAACAAATTTTCACATAATCAACAAAATTCGTCTCCACAAACTTTTATTTAATCTTCAGAGATTTTTTACTAGATACTGTCAATAACTTTGCGAATATCTTGAAATACAAGCTCAACTTCTTGCGCCGCATTGATTGTATGAAAAGCGTTCATAAAATGTTTCTCGTAATATTCTTTGACAGGAAAAGTTTTTTCATAGTATTCTACCAGCCTTCTTTTAATCACATTAATATCTGTGTCGTCACTTCTACCTTCTATTTCTGCTCTTTTCTGCAACCTTTTAATAAAAACACTATCAGGAGCATTCATAAAAATAATAGCATTGACAGTCATATTTTTATCCATGAGCATTTTATTAAGAACTTCAGCTTGGGCTACTGTGCGAGGAAAACCATCATATAAAAAACCTTTGGTATCTTTTGTACTGTCAATACGGTTTTTAATCATTTCTATTACGATATCGTCACTTACAAGCTCTCCTTTATCCATAATAATTTTGGCTTTTAATCCTAATGGAGTCTTATCCTTTACTTCTTTACGCAGAATATCTCCTGTAGATAAATGTTCTAAGTGATATTGACTACTAATTTTTTTAGCTTGTGTACCTTTTCCAGACCCCGGAGGTCCTATTAAGATAATGTTTAGCATAATTCAATATTTGTTGAATGATATGTTAGATAAATAATGAGAATTTCTGACAGGGTGTTAATATAGTGAAAAATTAGTTTTGTGTTTCTTAAAAGTTGTACATAAACTTTTGAATTTAGCGGTTAATCTTATTTACTTTTGTGATGAATACAATGATAATAGTTTATCTACTTTACTAAGAGTATTTTTTGAATATACTCGTGAATAAAGCCAGATTCAGGTTTGTTCATACTGCTTTTAGAAGTGTGATATGTCATAAGAAGAGTGAAGTATAGATGGATATTAGATGTAGCGGAAATAAATTAAAAAATAGCGATTCTGTAGTAGTAATAAAGAATTTGTGAGTGAAGACTGCTATCAAACCAATAAAAACTTCTACCAATGTGAAAAACATAAAACTTAGACCCGAACCTGAATCATAATACTGATTGTAAAACAAATGGTTTGAGCAATGACGCTTAAATATGAGTTTGTGAAAAAGTTTAGAGAATTTGAGAATAATTTTTAAAATTTTCTTAAACTACTTATCAAATTAATTAAATTCAAAATATTAACTCATGGGGATTAAAAATGTAGCAAAAAACTATTTTGTGTTTTTTATAAAAAACATTTCTTGCTTGAATATAAATAACATTTTACTCATTCATCATCTATCACATACACGCAAGGCAAATTTCTTCCAAGTCCGTTGTAGTCAAGACCATAACCTACAATAAAATCATTAGGAATTTTTTTACCTATGTAATGAATAGGATGATTGAATTGATAGGCATTCGGTTTAAAGAATGCAGAAACAACACGATGGTCTTTATTATTATACCTTTGCAAGGTTTGAATGATTTTATTTAATGTATGTCCTGTGTCCACAATATCTTCTATGATGATAACAGTTCTTTCTGATACATCTTCATTTAGCCCGATGAGTTCTTTTACAATACCTGTGGTGCTGGTACTTTTATAAGAAGCGAATCTTACAAAAGTTATTTCACATGGAAGTTTAAAGTACTTCATTAAATCAGAAGCGAACATGAAAGAACCATTGAGAATTATTAAAAACAAAGGATTATTGAAGGCGGAATAGTCGCTTTCTAATTGTTTAGCTATATTTATTACAATTTGTTGAATCTCTTCCTCACCAATGTACAATCTAAATTTTTTATCATGTAATTGAATAACTGACATCGCTTTTTGCCGCATAAAAGTAAGGAAAAAAAGATAAAATACATTTTTTTATGTAAATTTGCCTATCAATCGTTGTTTTATGTCAAGATTAGAAGTATTAAAAACATACAAGTTATTTATTGGTGGTCAGTTTCCACGCACTGAAAGTGGAAGATATTATTCTGTAAAAAATAAACAAGGTAAGTTAATAGCTAATGTTTGTAGAGCATCGCGTAAAGATTTTAGAAATGCTGTGGTAGCGGCTCGTAGTGCCCAACAAAATTGGGCATCGAAATCTGCATTAAACAAAAGCCAAATTTTATATCGTCTTGCGGAAATGTTAGAAGGTAGAAAAAATCAGATTGTTGGTGAACTTATGATACAAGGCATTCCACGGAAGAAAGCAGAACAGGAAGTAAGTACAGCAGTAGATAGAATTATATATTATTCAGGATGGGCAGATAAATATATTCAGATTTACTCTACAGTTAATCCTGTAGCTTCTTCTCATTTTAATTTTTCATTACCAGAGCCTACAGGAGTTGTATGTATTATTGCTCCTGAAGAACCACCTTTCTTAGGATTAATTTCGGTTATTATACCTGTAATTATTTCGGGTAATACTTGTGTAGTATTAGTTTCTGAAAAATATCCATTATGTGCTGTTACATTTGCAGAAATGTTAGCTACTTCGGATTTACCAAGTGGAGTAGTAAATATTCTTACGGGTTTTGAAGAAGAATTATTATCTCATTTTGCTAATCACATAGATGTGAATGCTATTGTTTACACAAGGACAAATAAAAAGTCTATTCATCTGATACAAGAATTAGCATCATTGAATGTGAAGCGGGTTATTTTTTGGAATAATAAAAATTGGTGGGAAGATGAGGAATCTGAAACACCTTATTTTATTATAGATGCGTGTGAAATAAAAACAACATGGCATCCTATTGAAAATATTGGCTTAAGTGGAAGTAAGTATTAAATTTGACATGTTTATTCAAAAATCTTCAATTTTTTGAAGAAGATATTGACAAAATATAAATTATATTTTTCATTAACTTTACAGCAAAAGTTATTATATGAATACAAGTAGAATGGTTTTAATTGGTCTTATAATTTTTATTTTAGGAGGCGGTGTATGGATGTGCAGTACGCGAAACAAGTTTGTCTCTAAAAAAGAAGAGACTAAAGCACAATGGCAGCAGGTACAAACACAGTACCAGAGAAGAATGGATTTAATTCCTAACATTGTGAGTACTGTGAAAGCTCAAGCAAATTTTGAGAAAAACACATTAGAGGATATTATCAATGCTCGTGCAAAAGCCATGCAGGTAAGTATTAATGTTGATAATTTAGATGAGAAATCTATTGGAAAATTTAAACAAGCTCAAGGAGAGTTAAGTGGTGCCTTGGGAAGACTATTAGCTATTGCAGAAAATTATCCTGAATTACGGACTAATCAAGCTTTTTCTGAATTAAGAACAGAATTAGAGGGAACAGAAAATAGAATATCTGTTCAAAGGATGAAATATAATGATTTAGTAAAGGAATATAATAAAAGCATACAATTTTTTCCGGGAAGCATTGTAGCAGGTATATTTAATTTTACTCCTTTACCTTATTTTGAAGCTGAAGCAGGTGCTGAAAAAGCACCTAATGTGGGTAAGCAATTAGAAAACATGATGAAGTGATAATTCTAAAGATTGAGTTTTTAGAATACAGAAAATTTTTTGGTACGAGAGTTTTTTAAGTATGTATCATAGTTTGTATAAAAATCTTTAATTCATTGTATAAAATTTCTTACTTTTGCTTTTCAGTTTAATAAAAATGGAAAGTAATACTCCGTATATTGTTTCTGCCAGGAAGTACAGACCACAATCATTTAAGACCATTGTAGGGCAAGAACATGTAACAAACACGCTTCAAAATTCTATACTTACTCATCAAATTGCACAGGCATATTTATTTTTTGGACCTCGTGGAGTAGGTAAAACAACATGTGCACGTGTATTTGCAAAAACAATCAATTGTTTGAATTTACAATCTGATGGGGAGGCATGTAATAATTGCGTGTCATGCAATGCTTTCAATTCTAATACTTCTTTAAATATCTATGAATTAGATGCTGCATCGAATAATTCTGTTGAAGACATCCGTCAATTGATAGATCAGGTAAGATATCCACCGCAAATAGGAAAATACAAAGTGTACATTATTGATGAAGTACACATGCTTTCTACAGCCGCATTTAATGCTTTCTTAAAAACGCTAGAAGAACCTCCGCCATATGTAAAATTTATTTTAGCAACCACAGAAAAAAATAAAGTTATTCCAACAGTACTATCACGGTGTCAGGTATTTAATTTTAACCGTATTAAAACAGAAGATATTGCAAGATACTTAGAGAAAATTGCTGTCAAAGAAAACCATCGTTTTGAACCTGAGGCATTAAGAATTATTGCACAAAAAGCAGACGGAGGATTGCGAGATGCGTGTAGTATCTACGACCAAATGGTGGCCTTTACAGAAGGGAATATCACTACACAAGCAGTCATTGAGAACTTACATGTATTAGATTACGATTATTACTTTCAATTGACAGATTCGTTTCTAAATCAAAACTATCCTGAGATATTATTACTATTAGATAAGATATTAAATAAAGGATTTGACCCGCAAAATGTATTGGTGGGACTTATTGATCATTTAAGATATTTACTATTGGCTAAAGACCCTCAAACATTGAGTCTACTTGATGTTTCAGACAATACAAAAAGCACTATCTTAATGCAAAGTAAAAAATGTAGTGAGAGATTTTTACTGAATGCTCTCAGTATCCTTAATAAAGCAGATGTGAGCTACAGAAGTTCTCGTCATCAAAGATTACATCTTGAAATTCATTTGTTACAAATAGCCAATATTCAACAAACGCTTTCAGAGGCTGAAAAAAAAAGTCCAGTTGATGCCATAAGTAGTGTTCAATCACCGTTATCAGGTGAAAATGGCATGCATAGTTTAAATAAAAAAACATCAGACAAACCTATCTTGAATCCTCGCGTAATACCAACCGCTTCACTAAAAGAAATAGAAAAAATTATTTCCTCAAAACAACCATCTATTCAAGAAAATGTAACAGCAAAAAAAGAGATAAAATCCGATACTTCTGTTAATCTTCAAAAAGATAAGAATGTATCAGTTCCTCAAAATTCTATAGAAAATGAATCTATAAGTATCTCTGAAGATAATAATATTGTAAGAGAGTTACCTGAAGAATACATTAGTTCTCAATCACTAGAAAATAATGAAAAAATAATTGCTCCACCAAGTAGGAATGAAAAAACAAGTGAATCATCTATTCCTCATGTATTACATACAACAGAAGAAAAGTACCAAGAATTATTATTAAAAAATCCTCTATTAGAAGAACTGAGAATAAAACTCAATTTGCAGTTTAAATGAAAATAAGTCATCGTAAAAAAATCTCTCATAATAATAATTAATCAATTAGTATTATTGCGACAAATTTTATGAAAAACAAAGGGTGGATTATAGTCATTATTATTTTGTTGCCTTCACTAATTTGGGTGTTATTAGATTTAAGTTTAATTAATTCGAAAAAGCTGCCTTATTATGGGCCAAAGAAGTTGGCAGAGAATAACAAAGATACTATTTATTATTCATTAAATGATATTTATTTTTATAATTCGAAGTTTGAGAAAGAGATAATAGATACTAATAATTACAAAGCCTTTGTAACGATATTCATTAAACCAGAATATGTGAAGGAAAGTTTTCGTATAGGGCAACTTTTATCAATGATTCATTATGAACCAAATAAAATAAAACATATTCCTATTTTTCTTGTTTATCCTTTTAATAAGGATTCAGTAATTTTTAATTTAAAAGACACATTAAAAATATCACTATCTAAAATTCATTCTCTGTATTTACCTGACAAGGATTTTTCTATTGTTAATAGTAAATTTTTCCTGCAAAGACCATATTATGTAGATTACAGTTGTGCTGTTTTAATAGATAGGCAAAGGCATATAAGAGGTTATTATGATTTAAGATATGCTGATGAATTAAAACGAATGATTCAAGAATATAATCATTTGATTGTCAAAGAAGAATATAAAGAAACATTACGAAGAAATAAAATAGAACAAAAAAGATAAAATTATGAATGTAATGAAAAAAGTAACTTTTATTTTTTTAGTATGTAACATGATATTGTACTTTTTCTCTTGCAATTCCTCTGAATCAAATGAATCAAAACGAAAATTGTTATTGCCTATTATAGGAGAAAGAAAAATTCATAAGGTAGGTGATAAGGTAGATACTATTTATCATACCATAGGGCAATTCACTCTTACTAATCAATATGGGGAACTCATTACAGATACTATTACTAATAATAAAATTTATGTTGCTGATTTCTTTTTCACCACTTGTCAAAGCATTTGCCCAAAAATGTCCCATCAATTGAGTAGAGTGCACGATACCTTTATTAATAATAAAAATTTTCTCATACTATCGCATACAGTGAACCCTGACTATGATAATCCAGAAATACTTAAAATTTATGCCGAAAAATATCATGCTCAAAAAGGAAAATGGTATTTTCTAACAGGAAATAAAAAAGATATATATGATTTAGCTCGTTATCATTACCTTGTGAATGCTGATGAAACAGAAGATGAAGGGGATTTATTTATTCACTCAGAAATGTTTCTATTAATTGATAAAGAAAAAAGAATAAGAGGAATTTATGATGGCACTGATAGTTTGAAGGTTAATCAACTTATTAGTGATATTCGTTTATTAGAAAAAGAATATGCTGAATGAAAGATATGAGTATTGCTATTAATACGAGACATCTTGTAACAAACAAGATGGATGGTATTGGTTGGTTTACTTATCAAACTATACAAAGAATAGTTACTCAACATCCTGGTATACATTTTTATTTTTTATTCGATAGAAATTTTAACCCTGAATTTATATTTTCTGACAACATTACGCCTATTATTATTTCTCCACCTGCAAGACACCCTTTACTCATATATTATTGGAATGAATGGGCTGTACCTAATTTGTTGAACAAATTACATCCTGTAGTGTACCTTTCTTTTGATGGACTTATTTCTAAGCGAGCAAAATACAAGCAATACGCTGTAGTTCATGATCTTAACTTTCTTGTATTTCCTGAATATCTTCCATATAGCGTAAGAAAATTATACAATCATTTTTTGATAAAAAACATTCGCTGTGCAGATAGAATAGCAACAGTGTCGCAATTTAGTAAGGCAGAGATTGTTAAATATCTAAACTATCCTGAGAATAAAATAGATGTAGTTTACAATGCACCAAATATCAAACTAAATCAAGAGACCAACGGATTTGATGAAAAACAACTAAAAGAAAAATTTACTCAAGGAAAAGATTATTTTATATATGTGGGTAGTATTCATGCTCGAAAAAATATAGATGGCATGATCAAAGCATTTATAGAATATAAAAACAAAACAAATGTGGATGATAAATTTATCATAGTAGGAAGATTTTATTGGGGTAGAAAAGAAATTATGAAGTTAGTAAATGATAGCAAATATACTAATGATATTATTTTTACAGGAAGATTAGATGACTACATAACAGCTTCATTAATCAAGTCTGCAAAAGCATTAGTTTTAGTATCTCACTATGAGGGATTTGGCGTGCCTGTAATAGAAGCAATGCAATTAGGTACTCCTGTCATTACATCTCATACAACATCATTAAATGAAATAGCCGGAAGTGCAGCATTAAAAGTTAATCCTCAAAGTATCCAGGAGATAACAGCTGCAATGGAAACAATACATGTTGACAAAAACCTTGTTAATTCTTTAATAAGAAAAGGAAAAGAACATTGCCAAAAATACAATTGGGATGCAAATGCCCATAATTTATGGAAGGGCATAGAACAATTGATTTATGAGTGATAATTCATTATTTTTGTTTTTCAGTATGTTTAATAGGAGAACTTTTAGAATTCTTACTCTTGCAATAGTTTTTCAGTTATTTATGAATACACCCTATTTATTCTCTCAAAATGATGAAATGGTAAGTGGAAATAAAAAACCAAAAATATGGAAAAAATGGAGACAAAAAGAACGATTTAACAGCCAGCCTTTCAATCCTTATCTTGATAAAAAAAAGAAATTGCCATCTGCACAAATAAGTAAACAAGATAAAAAAGAAATAAGAAAACAAAAAAGATTAGCTCGTAAACAAATAAGAAAAAACAAAAAACAAGTCTTAAAAGATTAGATTAAATAAAAATTTATAGCCCCTTGCATACTTTAGATAAATTATTTGATTTAAATTTTACCACTAAGCCGGAATTTATCATATTTACAGAGTTTTGTAATAACAGACTAATATACACAATAGACTTTTTAATAAAAAGAAAGTGGAAAAAAAATTATATTATAACTCATGATGAACAATCATTTCTGAACTCAGATAAAATAAAACTGAACTATTCTACCAAGTATTTTCAAAATACCATTAATATCTTTCCTACAGGACTTTTGCAACAAAAAAATATTGTCAATAATTATGTTCCATCTTTTTCAGTGAACTTAAATGGATACTATTCTCAGGATATTTTTGATAATATATTTTTTTGTATTTCAAGATATGAAGAGTGGCAACCCTCTATTCATTATGACAAACATCAACGATTTGAGGCATCTCAAACACTGTTCCAAGAATTGCTTCCTCGTCCTTATTTGGATATAGCAATCCATGAATTTGAAAAATACATCTTACAGCACTATCCATCTTTTCAATTTCCCTATAAATATCAAGAAATTTATACTTTTGATTTAGATAATATCCTTGCTTTCAAAGGGAAAAATCTATATCGTACTTTAGGCGCATTGGTAAAATTACTTCTTAGAAGAGAAGTTAATCTCTTCAAAGAAAGAATAAATGTCTTGGTCTTTCAAAAAGATGACCCATTTAAAAATGTTTATGATTTTATTAAAGATATATCTAATGAAAAGCCTGTTATATTTTTTATATTATCTCGTTCTTCTACTGTATATGACAGGGCAGCAGAAATAAATCATCCTGATACAGTAGAGATTTTAAGCTACTTAAAAAGTTTTTCTATTATTGGTTTACATCCATCGTATTACTCTTTTGATAACGAACAACTTATTAAAAAAGAAAAACAAACACTAGAGAGCGTCCTGCAACAAAGAGTAATTGCCTCTCGTCAACATTACCTGAGAATGAATATCCACATCACCCCAAAGTTACTCTTAAATCAAGGTATTCATTATGATTTTACAATGGGATTTGCTTCTAAGCCAGGATTCAGAGCAGGCACCTCACACCCATTTTTTTACTACGATTTTGATAATGAAAAAGCAACTGATTTGTTATTTATTCCTTTCTGTATTATGGATGGTGTATATTTTAACTATCAAAACATCAACATAGAAAAAACACTTCAGGAGATTCAGAACATAAAATCTGATATTAAAAAGTATGGCGGTTATTTTATTCCACTTTTTCATGAGATAACATTGTCCCATTTATTTAAAGAAGATGCTGATGTGTGGAGAAAAATGTGTGTTGGGATGTAAAAAATATAGTAGTAAAAAAACTATGAGTAAAACTTAAGTTCTAATTAATATACTTAATGTCTTCACTCTTGATTAAATGATAATCTCGTATGTAAGCGCACGAGTATATATGTGAATAAATATAAAGTATTGATTCTGATAAACTGAGAAAACTTATATATCTTAAAAGCAAATGATTTTTATCAATCAGAGGATTTCACTGTAAAGAGTAAAAAATAAAACCACTCAAAATACATATGTATGTAAAATAAAAGCATATGATTTGAAAGGTCAAAAATATCAATCTGTTGATTATGTGATTTATACCCCTGAAATTGATGAATTATGGTATTACTAAATCCTCAATAGTTTTAGTTGAATAAATGTTAAATATTTAAAAACATATTGACATATATACATATTTATATGTATATTTGCGTCATCAAAATAAATGTAATATGACAGTTAAAATGAAAATGCCTTATTTAAAGCCAGAATGGATAGAAGCGGCAGATAAATTAAAAGCCTTATCTCATCCTATTCGCTTGTATATTATCACCTTATTAAAGATAAAAAAAGAAATGAGTGTCACAGAATTTCAGAATGAATTGAACATTGAACAAGCTGTAGTATCTCATCATTTAAACATTCTTAAAAATAAAAATGTTCTATTATGTAGAAGAGAAGGAAAAAACATATATTATTCTCTAAAAAATAAAAACATCTTAAATATATTAACTTGCATTGAAACAAAAATGAAATAATATATCATTAATCTTTAAAACCTTAAACATATGAAACATTATGTAGAACAAATGTACACAGGTTGCTTAGCAGAAGCGGCTTATTACATAGAATCAAATGGAGAAGCAGCTATCATTGACCCCCTTAGAGAGGTGGAACCTTACATTCACAAAGCAAACTCTAGGAATGTAAAAATTAAGTATGTGTTTGAAACACACTTTCATGCAGATTTTGTTAGCGGACATTTAGATTTAGCAAAGAAAACAGGAGCAAAAATCATTTATGGTCCAACAGCAGAGCCTAATTTTGACGCCTACATCGCAAAGGATAATGAAGAGTTTAAAATAGGAGACATTACCATTAAAGTATTGCATACTCCTGGACATACATTAGAATCAGTAACCTATCTGCTAATAGATGAAGATGGCAAAGAGAGATATATCTTCACGGGAGATACATTGTTCATTGGCGATGTAGGAAGACCTGATTTAGCTGTGAAAGGAAATTTAACAGAAAAAGAATTAGCTTCTTTACTTTATGATTCGCTGAGAAATAAAATTATGCCTCTACCTGATGATATAATAGTATATCCCGGACACGGAGCAGGCTCTGCATGTGGTAAAAATATAGGAAAAGAAACTTATGATACATTAGGAAATCAAAAGAAAAAGAATTGGGCATTACAAAACATCTCAAAAGAAGAGTTTGTTAAAGAAGCAACTACAGGGCTTCTACCGCCACCTCAATATTTCCCTAAAAATGCAAAGCTTAATAAATTAGGATACGAAAGCATTGACACTATTATTGAAAGAGAATATACCCCACTGGGAGTTTCTGAATTTAAAGAAAAGTTGAAATCCGGTGCTTTAGTTCTAGATACTCGTTCAGCTTCTGAATTTGCTGAAGCTCATATAAAAGGTTCTATTAATATTGGCTTAGATGGTGGGCCTTTTGCTTTATGGGTAGGTACTCTCATAGAAGACTTAAATACTCCTATATTGTTAGTAACATCCGAAGGCAGAGAAAAAGAAGCTATTATACGACTAGCAAGAGTGGGATATGAAAATTGTTTAGGATACTTAGATGGTGGAATAAAGGCATGGAAAGAAGCAGGAGAAGAAATAGATATTGTAGAGCAAATAGATGCTGTAGAATTTGCAAAGCACTATAATAAGGGTGGTATCCATGTAATAGATGTTAGAAAACCAACCGAATATAACAAAGCAAGACTTGAAAATGCTAAAAATATCCCATTAGATTTTATACAAAAACATTTGTCAGAATTTGATAAAAATCAAAAATATTATGTTCATTGTGCAGGTGGTTATAGAAGTATGATTACTATAAGCATATTGAAAAAAATAGGCATACACAACCTTATTGATATCAAAGGTGGATTTTCTGCTATTGCACAACAAAATATTCCTATTTTGGAAACTACTTGTGCATAATTAATGAATTAATTACACAATGTTTATCATTAACCTTTTAAATTTATAATTATGTTCAGAAATCTTTCAAGTTCAGAATTTGAAAATGAAATTAAAAACAATAATAATGCTGTGGTGATAGATGTAAGAACTCTTGCAGAATTTAAATCGGGATACATCCTTAATGCCATCAATATTGATATTTCATCAGCAGATTTTGCCGATAAAATAAATGAGTTAGATAAAAATAAAGATTATTATGTGTATTGTAGAAGTGGTGGAAGAAGTGCTACCGCTTGTCAATATATGGTAAGTATCGGATTTAAAAAGGTAAATAACCTTGAAGGAGGCATTCTCTCATATGATGGCGAGATAGTGTATTAAAATTAATTATTAAATAACCATTAAAAATCAATGCTTATGAAAGCAAAGTTTTTAACAATGACATTAGGAACAATAATGGGAGTATTTTTCTTAGCATGCGCACAAAATGCTAACATTAAAAGTGTTAGTCCATCTGAATTTCAAAAGCTTACTGTAAGTAAAAATACTATTTTAGTAGATGTAAGAACTGCTGAAGAAGTCAGTGAAGGTAAAATAGCTAATGCCATTAATATTGATTTATATGACCCTGCTTTTGATGAAAAAATTTCAAAATTGGATAAAAATAAAACAATTTTAGTGTATTGTAGAAGTGGAAGAAGGAGTATGAGCGCAGCTGAAATTTTGGCTAAAAAAGGATATAAAGTAGTTAACTTAGAAGGGGGTATTACAGAGTGGCAAGCACAAGGATTACCTGTACAAAAATAATAACTATGAAAAAATACTTTTTTGCTTCAATAGGATTATTGATATTAATAAATATATCTTGTTCTGGTAATCAAAATAATAAAGAAACTACAAAAGATATTAGTTTAAAACAACAAAATACTGAAAAAGAACGAAATTACAATCAAGAACAGACTCAAAAATATACAGTTAACTTTCTATCGGGTCTCTCAGCTAAAGATTCTTTGTTTTATGTTACTGAAGGAATAAATCTGGCAAAACAAATGTACTTTAATATATTAACGAAATTGAATAAAGCCCTTGATGAAATAGGCCCTTATGAAGCAGTAAAGTATTGTAATCATCAAGCATTGCCTATCACAGACTCATTATCAAAGTATTATGGAGTAAAAGCTAAAAGAACCTCTTTGAAATTGAGAAATCCTGCCAATGCCCCCGATTCATTAGAAAAACAAATTTTACAAATGTATGCTCAAACATTGTCTAAAACACCTGTTGTAATAAAAACTCCTGAAGGAGTGAGATTTTTTACTCCTATTTATATTGCAAATGTTTGTTTAAAATGTCATGGAATTTCTAATCAGGATATACCAGATGTTACAATCATAGCATTAAATCAACTCTATCCAAAAGATGAAGCTAGAAATTATCAACTATATGATATAAGGGGAATATGGAGCATTCTATTCCCTGTTAAATATCAATCTAAATTAAATCAACCTAAACCATAAAAACTTAAACATTATGAGTACTTCTACTGATTTTTATCAACTTATTAATGGTGATACTCCTGTATTAGTAGATTTCTTTGCAGAATGGTGTGGACCATGTAAAATGATGGCACCTATCCTCAAAGAAGTAGCACAACATTTTAATGATAAGGTAAAAGTTATTAAGGTAGATGTGGACAAGCATCCATTAACAGCCTCATATTACAACATACAAGGGGTACCTACATTAATTTTATTTAAAAGTGGAATGATATTGTGGCGTCAATCAGGCGTTGTGCCTGCACCTTACTTAATTCAAATCATTGAATCAAAAATTGGTAATACAGAACCGCAACCGAATGCTTAAAATTAATTTCTAATTTTGCGGATAAAAAACATTGAGAGATATTCTTAAGGATATTAAGGTACTGGACATTTCTAGTGTTTTAGCCGGACCTTCAGTAGGAATGTTTTTTGCTGAGTTAGGAGCTGATGTTTTGAAGATTGAAAATCCTAAGACTAATGGAGATATTACTCGTCACTGGAAAAATCCAAGTGAAAGTGAAGTTAGTTCCATCAGTGCATATTATGCATCTGTTAATGCTTTCAAGAAAGTTGAATTATTGGATCTTACTCAAACTTCCTCCAGAGAAAAAATTTATTCATTTTTAGAAAGTGCTGATATTGTAATTACTAACTTCAAATATGGTGATGATATAAAATTAAAATTGGATTATGATACTGTAAAAAAGATTCAACCACAGATTATTTATGCAAAAATCTCTGGATTTGGTGATAACTCTTCACGAATCGCATACGACCTTATTTTACAGGCGGAAACAGGGTTTATGTATCTTAATAGAGAGCCACAACAGTTGCCTAATAAAATGCCTGTTGCACTCATAGATGTTTTAGCAGCACATCAACTAAAAGAAGGAATTTTATTAGCATTATATCGGAAATTAAAAACAAATAAAGGAGCGTATGTTCATTGTTCTTTATATGATGCGGCAGTGTGTAGTTTGATAAATCAAGCAACTAATTATTTAATTTCAAATTACAACCCACCACCAATGGGCTCAAAGCATCCTAATATCTCGCCTTATGGAGAAATCTTTGAAACAAAAGACCATCAATTAATAACATTTGCCATAGGTTCAGATAAGCAATTTTCAGAATTATGCAAAATATTAGAATTATCTGATATTTCCAATGATGTGCACTTTTCGTCTAATTTAAATAGAGTAAAAAATAGAGAGCAGCTATATGAAATACTTCAAAGTAAAATAAAAGATAGTACATCTGAGCACATTTACAATGAATGTATTAATCATGATGTCCCTGTAGCAATTATTAAAGATATTGAAAATGTGTTAAAACATCCATTAACTCAAAGACTCATAAAACCTGCGATAATAGAAAATCATATGGTAAATATTATTACCTCTGTAGCATTTGAGATACTATGATAAAAATTGCAACACAATCATCAGAATTAGAAAAAATTTTTCAACTGAGATATGAAGTCCTCAGAAAACCTTGGAATCAGCCATACCATAGCGCCATGGATGAATTAGATAAATCCTCAACGAATGTATTCATAGAAAAAAATGGATTGTGTATTGCGTGTGGAAGATTAGATATTATTAGTTCAGATATATCACAAATTAGATACATGGCTGTACATCCCAAGTATCAAGGTCAGAATTATGGAAAGCAAGTTTTATTATACTTAGAGAGTATTGCTCAAAGTAAAAACATTAAGAAAATTATTCTGCACGCCCGTGAAAATGCACTGCCTTTTTATTTGAAAAATAATTATATCCTTGTAAAAAAATCTCACATTTTATTTGATAGTATTCAACATTATTTGATGGAAAAAGTGTTGTAATGAATTATCTTTTTTCAATAAAAAATTTTAGAGTATCTTCAAATACTTTAGTAAATAGTAAGCATCCTTGATAATTCAAGTGATACTTATCAGAAAAATTATTTTTGTCATATGAGATATTTGCTAAATTACAATAGTCTAAGAAGAGAATATTTTTTTCAGTACTATAATTTTTTATTTTTTGAATAACATCTATCAAAGCTTTTTCAGGTTGATAGATAGGAGTTACTGTAAAAATTAAAAATATGTTTTTTTGTTTACACAAATATACAATAGAATCTATAAACATTTTATTGACAGGATGTATTTGTATAGAGTTTTTAGATAAACAAGTATCATCTAAATAACGACCTTCCTGGTATTCAAGATGCGCATGATAACACCCTGTTATTTGAAAACAAGTATCGTATTTTCCGGGTATATTCGTGATTGTTCTTATCAATTTTGCTACCCCTCTTAATCCATATAATGGTAATTCGTACATAGGAAAGTGGTAGGCATACTTTACTCTGTCATCTATATTTGATAAATTGTTCCTTAATTCTTTAATATGTAAAAATGGGATAAATGTTTCTATGTTAATCATTGAATCTACCTCACCAATAGTTCTGGTATGTATGTCAAAGACTATTATTTTGGGATACTTATGTTGATGTAATATCTGCTTTAATACATAATATGTTAATGGAGGATTAGCGCCTGCAATTCCTGCATTAAAGAATTTGTAGTTTAAATGGTTGGATAAAACATTGGTTTCAAAAGCAGTTTCAGCACGGGATGAGCCAATTATCCATGCATCATAATAGCCTGTATCTAATAAAATTTGATAGTTTTTTTTGTAAATACCCCACGGAGAATTTCTAAAGACAAAACGAAACAATAAACTCACACACCATAAACACAAAACAGAAATAAATATAACTCTAAATGTGCTTTTCAAATTATATTCCTTACAAAATTTTTCCTTTTAGCAAAATTGGTTATATACTTCTTTTAGGTGTTCAGCCAACATGTCTGCCGTTCTTCCTTCAATATGGTGTCTTTCTATGAAATGAACCAATTTACCATCTCTAAATAAAGCAATACTTGGTGAAGAAGGAGGATATGGTAAAAGATATTTTCTAACCTGCGATGTTGCTTCTTTGTCAACACCAGCAAATACGGTGAACAAGTTTTTGGGCTTTTTGTCATTTAATAAACTCAATATTACCCCTGGCCTTGCTGAACCAGCAGCACAACCACATACAGAATTAATGACAATGAGTGTGGTGCCTTCCGATTTTACTGCATTGTCGGCGTCTTCAGAGATTAATATCTCTTGAAACCCTTTTGACACCAATTCATTTTTCATAGGTTTAACTATAGCTTCCGGGTACATAAATTTTTATTTTTCTGCAAATATAAGGTATAACATTTACTTCGTTTAAAATTTGACATTTTTTTGTATAAAAACTTTTTCTTATATTTGCAGGGAAAAGAATAATCATGAAAAGATTATGTGGTGCTTTGTTTATTAGTTTTTTTGTTGTATCACTGTTAAAATCCCAGTGGTTGTGGGATTTTGGAGGTGGCTTGGGAGCATCAAATTATCTTGGAGACATAGGCGGTAAAGAAAAAACTAGAAGAGATTTTATATATGACATGAAACTAGCTAAAACCAGATATAATTTTAATGCATTTGCTCGCTATAAGTGGATGCCAACTGTTTACTTAAAGCTTGCTTTTGATTACATAAGAGTAGAAGGAGATGATAAATTAACCACTAACACACCAAGGAGGTATAGAAATCTAAATTTTAGAAACACATTGTACAATTTGTCCTTTACAGGAGAATGGGTTTTTTATGAAGACCCTGACTTAGGAAATACTTATAGATATAGAAATAGTTTTAGATCATACTTATTTGGCGGCATAGGGGTGTTTTATCATAATCCACAAGCTAGCTATCAAGGTCAGTGGGTAAATTTAAGACCTCTTCAAACTGAAGGTGTGTTATATTCTCCTTTTAGTCTTAGTGTTCCAGCTGGCTTGGGCTTTTATTTTACTTTTCAAAGAAAACATCGCATTGGCTTTGAGTTTGCTTATTGGAAAACTTTTACTGACTATGTAGATGATATAAGTGGGACCTATCCAACAACACCTCCTACTGACCCTCTTGCTAAGGCTTTGTCACTAAGAACTCCTGAATTAGGTGCAAAAGCAGCATCAGATGACCCAGGAGTATATTACTCTCATGACTGGGGACAAAAGAGAGGTGATAAAACACGCAAAGACGCAGTGCTAACCATGAGTCTTACATACAGTTATGTGATTCGTGGAAAGAGTTCTTTTTACCGTAGTAAATTCTCATGGTTTGGTAAAAAATCGAAAAAAAGAGTAAGAAAAATTAGAGCAAAGTTCTAGCTTACACAACTATCGTTCTTCCTCCTCTTAATCTTTTATTAAAAGATTTTTTAAGTTCTTCTATCTTTGAAATTTCTTCTAAAATTAAATGAATTGTTATCGAGTCATTTTCTTCTTCTGCCTTTTTCAACTGTTGATGTTTTTCACTTAAAATTTTTCTTAGTTTTTTTTCTTTGAAAGATAATATCAAATATCTGATTGTTTCACTAAGTTCGTCTTCATGGTGAGGGACGCTTATCTTGTAACGACTTTCCCAATTAGGACTTAATTTATGTTCTTCGCTATACTTAATAGCTATATTACTAATAATAGGGTTAGGATGATGAAGATAAAATTTTTCATCAGGTACAAAATAATTCTGCAAGCAGTTTTCTATTTCTTCTAATAATAATTGGTGTTCGGGGATTTCAAAATTTACATTATCGTGTTTCAGTTCATATAATACAACATATTCACATGTGGTAATTTCTAATGTTTGTGTGTCATCCATACCTTCTATTTGAGCATTCACTTTAATTAGCATATTACCATACTTAATGATATGTTTAAGTATGTTTATTTCTTCTGTTTTAGTTGGTAAAATGCCAGTTTCTATTTCTTCCGATGTAGTTGTTGTATTTGTTAAAGTTTGCGATTCTTTTAATGATATTGTTGATGTTTTTGATGTATTTGTTGTAGCATTTTTATAGGCATAAAGTTGTGTTCTTATTTTTTGTGTAGTTGCTAATAGTATTTTTTCATCTGTTTTAAAGTCATCAGATAATGCTTTAATATATTCTCTTCTTTGTAATTCATTAGGTATTTTAGCAACAGATGTAAGTATTTCTTCTATGGCTTTTGCTTTTTCATGTGGGTTTTGACTTTCGGGGCGATATAATTCTTTTTTGAATTGGATAAAATCTTTTTCATTGTTCTGTAAGAATTCTATTACTTGTTCTGCAGGATATTTATTTACAAAACTATCGGGGTCTTCCCCATCAGGAAATAAAACAATCTTAACTTGTAATCCCTCTTCTAAGAGCATGTCTATAGCCCTTATACTTGCTTTAATTCCAGCAGTATCCCCATCATATAGTACAACAACATTGTTTGTGAATCTATGTATTTGCTTTACTTGTTCTGAAGTAAGTGAAGTACCAGAAGAAGCTACTACATTTTCTATTCCCGCTTTGTGTAATGAAATGACATCCGCATACCCTTCTACTAAATAACACAAATCTTTTTGTATAATAGATTTTTTAGCCAGATGAAGTCCATATAATATTTTGCTTTTATCGTATACAATGGTTTGCGGAGAATTAATATATTTAGCAATGTTCTTATCATCTTGTAAAGTCCTTCCTCCAAAACCTATTACTTTTCCTAACAAATCTGTGATAGGGAAAATAACTCGTCCTGAAAATTTATCATAAATTTTATGTATATCTATAGGTTTATTATCCTCATAATCTGGATAATTAACAAGTCCTGCTTTTAGTAAAATATCAGCATTATATCCTGATTGTAATGCTAAATCTGTGAATGCTCTTTTATTTGAAGGGCTATATCCTAGTTGAAATTTTTGAATAAGTGAAAAATCTATTTTTCTTTGATTGTATAGATAATTTAATCCTATGTTTTTTCCTTCATCTGCATTCAATAAAACATTAGTGAAAAATTTTTGTGCAAAGTTTAATAACTCTAAAATTCTTTCTTTCTCCGACTTTTCTTTTTTAATCTCTTCTGTTTCCTCAACTTCTTCTATGATAATGTTATACTTTTTAGCTAACCATCGCAAAGCATCAGGATAGGATAATTTTTCATGATCCATAAGAAATTTCACTACATTTCCTGATGCACCGCAACCAAAACATTTATATATTCCTTTTGTTGGTGATACACTAAAAGAGGGAGTTTTTTCATTATGGAAAGGGCATAAGCCTACATAATTTATTCCCCTTTTCTTTAAAGTAATAAATTCAGATAGAACATCTTCTATTTTCGCAGTAGAAATAATTTTATCTATACTGTATGGAGTAATCATAAGGTCTTTAAGAAACTATATAAGGCAAATTTACATGTAAAATTTTTCTTATACAATTTTATTAAATCTGAGCTAATAAACTATTTTCCATTTAGTATTATGGATATTTTCTTTCAAATAAAGTATTTAAAATTTTGAAATTCCAAAATATATTATCTATATTTGTCGCTCTTAGTAACTTCTTAAAAGTACAGATACTTATTTTCCCAGCTAAATTAAGATTAGGTTATATTCTCCCTTTACAATGCTTCTTAAAGCTGATATAAATCAAAAAGAAAAATAATAAAAACAATTTATTATATGTTTACAGCAAAAGAACTTTCCAATTTAAAAGCAAGCGAACTAAAAGAAATCGCAGAAAAACTTAATATCAATAGCAAAAGCTTATCAAAAGCAGATATTGTTTTAAGTATTATCAATGAACAGGCTAAAAATGAAGACCTTGCTAATAAAATAAAAGAAGAATTTATTCAAAATAAATCTGTATCAAAGGGTCAAGAAAAACCAAAAAGAAAAAGAATAGCATATCAAAACAAAGAAACTGAAGCAAGTCAAAGTTCTACTGAAAGTAATGAGCAACAGGATGGAAGTATAAATCATTATTCAGAAGATATAAATCAAAAATTGAATACTCAACAAGAAAATTACTCAGACAATGATTCTGATGAAAATGAATTTATACCAGAAACAAATGAAAATGAACCCATACCCATTGAAGAAGATGAAAAAGATAATGTAGAGAAACATACTATTAATGAAATACCCACTGAACATAAAAAGGAGATTTCATTCGTTTTTAATTTTGATGGTCTCATTCAAGCAGAAGGAGTATTAGAAGTTTTACAAGATGGTTACGGATTTTTAAGAAGCGCTGATTATAATTATTTGAGTTCTCCTGATGATATTTATATTTCTCCCTCTCAAATAAAATTGTATGGATTAAAAACAGGCGATGTTGTGAGCGGGTCTATCCGTCCTCCAAGAGAAGGAGAAAAATACTTTCCTATTATAAAAATAGAGAAAGTGAATGGCAGGTCCCTTTCTTATATCCGAGACAGAGTAACATTTGATTATTTAACACCTCTTTTCCCCTATGAAAAACTGAAATTATCGGGAGGGGCGTATGAAACATTGAGTACAAGAATAGTAGATTTATTTGCACCTATTGGTAAAGGACAGAGAGGGTTAATTGTGGCACAACCTAAAACAGGTAAAACAGTTTTACTCAAAGAAATTGCCAATGCTATATCATACAATCATCCTGAAGTATATTTAATCATCTTATTGATAGATGAGCGACCTGAGGAAGTTACCGATATGCAAAGAAGTGTAAGAGCGGAAGTTATAGCATCTACTTTTGATGAACCTGCAGAAAGACATGTAAGAGTATCTAATATCGTTTTAGAAAAAGCTAAAAGATTAGTAGAATGTGGACATGATGTGGTTATTCTTTTAGATAGTATTACTCGTATGGCACGTGCTTACAATACGGTAATGCCTGCAAGTGGAAAAGTACTTACTGGTGGAGTAGAAGCAACTGCACTACAAAAACCAAAAAGATTTTTTGGTGCTGCTAGAAAGATAGAAAATGGTGGTTCACTAACTATCATAGCTACAGCTCTAATAGATACAGGTTCAAAGATGGACGAGGTGATTTTTGAGGAATTTAAAGGAACCGGAAATATGGAACTTCAGTTGGATAGAAAACTTGCTAATAAAAGAATATTCCCTGCTATTGATTTATTAGCATCTTCTACCCGAAGAGAAGATTTGTTGTTAGATAAAAATACCCTCAATAAAATGTGGATTTTAAGAAAACATTTGAGTGAAATGAAGCCTGATGAAGCGATGGAATTCCTGCTCAATCAAATGAGCAAAACAAAGAGCAATGAAGAATTTCTGATATTTATGGGGAGCTGAAAATCATACTCAATGTAATAAAACCTCTTTTAAATTTAACAAATTATTTTTTTATATAATGTAATTTTCTTACCTTTGCATATCAAAATAAAAAATGAAAAGGCCGATTGTTATATTTTTAACCCTTATCACCACATCTTCTATTTTTGGTGATGAGGTAAAAAAAATAGTGATTGACGGTATATATCAACAAAAAAATCTGTATGTTCAAAATTATTATTCAGGTGGTGTTGGCTTTTGCGCTATAGAAGTTAAAGTTAATGGGAATATTACAACGGATGAGATAAATTCCAGTGCTTTTGAAATAGACCTATCTTCTCTTAATTTAAAATATGGCGAAAAAATTTTGGTAGAAATTTATCATAAAAAAGATTGCACTCCTAAGATATTAAACATGGAAGATGTAAGACCCATGCCTACTTTTGTGATATTAGCTGCTCATGGCACTAGTGATGGCTTAATAACATGGATTACTGAAGATGAAAATGGAGCGTTGCCTTATATTATAGAACAATTTAAATGGAACAAATGGGTTCCTGTTGGAGAAGTAATAGGAATAGGTACTCCTGAAAGACATACTTATACATTTAAAGCAGTTTTAACGAGTGGAGAAAACAAATTTAGAATCAAACAAGTGGGTTTTAATAATATTGTAAGATACTCTAATGAAATTATTATTAAGTCAACAAAATCTAAACCTAGTTTTATGCTTACTAAGGATAAAAAAGAAATTCAGTTCTCTGATGAAACTATGTTTGAAATATATGATATATACGGAAATGTGGTTAAACGAGGGTTTGGTATAAACGCTAACATTAGTACTATTCCAAAGGGTACTTATTACTTATGTTATGATAGAGAGGTTGCCGAGATAAAAAAATAAAAATATTTTCCACATAGACTTCAACTGTTAGTCATAAAACATGTTCCATTGTAAAATTTCATCTTCTTTAATATCCAACATTGCTTTTTTTCCAATGAGTTCATTGTAATGCTTAGCGCTAATTCCGTGTGCAGGTCTTTTCCATGTTAAGTCTGCAGGTTCTATTATCTTTCCCTTAGGAATATCTCTTGCGGCAACTAAGCTTCTACGAGCGTTTCTTCTGGCAGGCTCTTCGTCTGGTAATGCACTAACTTTGAATGAACCTAGTAGTTCTTCTGTATATTTCCATTTTTCCCAAAATAGTTTTATATCTTCTTTATCCATGGCATGATAATGGTCGTTACCTGGAAGTGTTTTATCAAAAGTAAAATGTTTTTCAATAACAGCAGCACCCAATAGAACAGAAGTGAGTATTACTTCCATATTCTGTGGTAATGTGTGGTCGCTATATCCAATGATATGTTCGGGAAAATGTTTTCTTAAATCCCATATCATACCTAGATGAGCATTAGGATTGGGAGTAGGATAATTAAGAACACAATGCATTAAAATCAAGGGGTTATTATATTTTTCTACGATAGACACGGCTTCTTGAATTTCCCATAAATAAGAAGCTCCTGTGGATAGTATAATTGGTTTGTCAAATTGACATTGAAATTCAATGAAATTAAAATTAGTAATATCAGATGAGGAAATTTTAAAAGCAGGCATTAGGTCATTTAAGAATTTAGCCGATTCAATATCAAATGGAGTACTTAAAAATTCTATATTTACCTTGTCACAATATGTTTTAAGTTCTTCGTATTCTTTTTTCCAAAATTTGTCATATTTTTTGAATAATTCATATTGTGAGCGAGTGGGTTCTTTTGTGATATCCCAGTAATAAGGACTGTTTTTTGAAGCTAAAGTCTCGGCTTTATATGATTGAAACTTGATTGCATGAGCCCCACCTTCAGCGGCTTCATCTATGAGCCGCTTAGCAAGTTCCATAGAACCTTCGTGATTCACACCTGCTTCTGCAATTATGTAAGGTGTGCTAATTTTATTTCTATCATAGTTTTTAATAAAGTCAAGAATTTTCATAAAAGAAAGTTTTTTATACTTGGTATAATTTTGTTGTATGTAATTACCAAACAGTCCACCCTCCATCTACTTTGATGTTAGTGCCTGTTACATAACTTGATGCATCGCTGAGTAAGTACACTAATGCGGGAGCAACTTCATGGTTATAACTCATTCTTTGCATAGGAGTGAAGTTAGCAAAATTTTTTTCAAATTGTTCTTCATGATTGTTCCAAACGCCATGAGGTGTAATCATATTTACTCGTACATTTTTGTTTCCCCAGTAAGATGCAAGATATCTGGATAAAGTATCAATACCGCCTTTACTAGCAGAATATGCTGCGGGACACCCTAATGATGTGCCCTTGTATAAATTTTGATTAGGAGCTACATTACTGTATGTGGAGGGTATTGTAATGATAGAGCCATTCTGTTTTTCTGCCATATAACTACCAATTACTTGACATAATAAGAATGTACCTTTAAGATTTACTTCTATTATTTTATCCCAATTTTCTTCGCTGACACACTCAAAGGGTTCAAACTTTAAGTGTGATTTATTTTGATGTGCACATACCAATCCATCTATTTTTCCATAAGTTTCTAAGGTTTTATTTTTTAGCATGATAACAGAATTTTTATTTTCAACGAGTACAGGTATTCCAATGCATTTTACTTGATTTCTTTCTTCTAATTCCATAGCAAATTTCTCTGGGTTGGTTTGTTGAATATCTGCTACTACTACATTCCCTCCGAATTGAGCGACTGCTTCACAAAAAGCACGTCCAATGAGTCCACAGGCACCTGTAATGATAATCACTTTATTTTTGAGAGAAAATTTTTCTTTGAAGTCGATTTGTGTTGAATCTGTTGTTCTTTTTATTTCTGACATAAGGAAATTTTTTAGATATATTTTCTAAATACAGGTTTAATAGGTTCACCAACAAGATATTTTTCATACCCATTTTCTAGTCCTTTTTTATATATCAAACATGCTTCATCTATAGCATTGAGAATATATTCTACATCTTCTTTTGTATGTGAAAAATGAGGACAAAAAACACCTTGAAATAAAACACCTCTTTTGATGAGTTCTTGATGGAACAATGTTCTTAATCCCCATGAATTACTCATGTTTTTATCATAATAAGCAAGAGATACATGCCATGGAAATTGTATGATTTTGATGTAATCGCTTAAATCATGATTGTCTAAAATTTGTTGGACACCTTCCATGTACATTTTTCCAAGATAATAATTGTGAGATATTATATCATGTTTTTTAAACTCTTCTAAGGTTGCTAAAGCAGCTGCAATACTACATGTTTCACCACCATGTGTGGTACTTATTAAGAATAGTTTTTCTTTATTTTTTTGGCGAATACCGCCTAATTCCATGATTTCTTTTTTTCCTGTGAGACAACAAAATGAAAAGCCATTTGCAATACCTTTACCCCATGTAGCTAAATCAGGTGTAACTCCAAATTTTACGAAAGAGCCGGGAAAGTGAGAACGATAACCTGTTATCATTTCATCAGTTATCCAAATGGCGCCATGTTTATGAGCAATATCGATGAGTGTTTGAAATAATTCCTTAGTAACTTGGTTAAACTTTTCTGGTTCACTAATCACACAAGCAATTTGATTAGGATATTTTTGAAATAGTTCTTCTAAAGAAGTGGGATTGTCCGCTTTGAATGTAACTGTAAGATTGTAAATATCCTCAGGGATACCGCTCTTTACATCTGTGCTTCCGATGAACCAGTCGTCGTATGAATAGAAAGGATGTTCTGCAGGTCTTGCTACTAATTTTCTACCAGTATAGGCACGAGCTAACTTGACTGCGGCGGTAGTAACTGTGGAGCCATTTTTAGCAAATTTAATCATATCATGGCCGGGAAGTAATTCCAGGAATTTTTCTGCCATTTCCATTTCAATCACAGAGGGGCGAGAAAAATTATTCCCTTTCCATAGTTCTTGTATGACTCGATTGATAACGGGCTCATAGGCGTGTCCTAAGCTAATGGAGCCGAGTCCTCCAAGGCATTCAATGTATTCGTTACCATCTATATCCCAAACATGAGATCCTTTTCCATAAGCAATAGTAGCAGGTGATAATTCAGGGAATTGGTCATCTCCTTTTGAATAGGTGTGTGCACCTCCCGGAATTAAATCATGGATTTTCTTTCGATAGTCATTGGATTTTTCAAAGTTAGTGATAAAGGATTTTTGCTTTAATGGTAGCATATTAGCTTAATTTGATGAAATTATTTTTTTGTTTGTTTATTTTGATGAGAAGTTGTGGATTCTTCTTTGAGACTTTTGATGTAACCCTCATTAATAATACTACTTTGATTGATTTCTAATAATTGAGGATGAGATTGTAATAATTCTACAACTTCGTTTACTTCAAATAATAGATGAGGGTAAAAATGATGAAATATCTTTTGAATGAGTTTATAGTCATTTTCATTATCTAAGGAAAGTTTGTAGGTGTTAGGGTTGTCTGATAGGTATTTTTTATAGGCACATTTGAATTCGTTAGATTGTTTTATGTAAGGTGTTACGTGTTCTTGTTCGTATTTCTTTTGTGCTTTTTTATATGCCATTTCTAATGCATGAAAAGAAAAAACTTCGGTATCCCATCCATCTTCTAGTGTAGGAGGTTCATTAGAATTAGAAAAGTAATCTGGTTTTAATTCATGATATTGTTGAATACACCAATCTACTACTTTAAAATGGTGCAGAGGACAATCAGCTGTAACTCTAATAATATTTTTTGCTTGATATAAAGTAGCTGCGTCATAAAATCTTTTCAACACATTCTGCTCGTCTCCACGAAAAATAGGAATATTCCACTCTAAACATTTTTGTTCAATTATGTCATCTTGTTTCAAATCACTTGTAGCCACTACAATCTTATCAACTAATTTGGAGGGTGAGATTCTTTCCCACTGTAAAAATAAGGATGGAATGTTATTAACTATTGGTTTTAATACCTTACCAGGTAATCTATTAGAACCCATTCGGGCCTGAATGATTAAAAGATTCATACATGATTTTTATTAAAAATACTCATAATATGTTTATCATAATATTTACCATTTACAAAAACATGTTGCTTTAATGTACCTTCTAACTGAAACCCTAATTTTTTATAAAGTTTAATGGCATTTGGGTTGTTGTCGAAAACTGCTAAAAAAATTTTTTTCAACTTTAGTTCGTTGAATCCGAAATTTATTAGGAGAGAACATGCTTCATAACCGATTCCTTTTCCCCAGTATTTTTTATCACCAATTAATACTCCTAAATCAGCGACTTTTGCTAAATCATTCACCATTTCCATTTTAATATTTCCGATATGATTATTATTTTCTTTATCGCAAATGGCAAAGAAAAAAACATTCTTTGAATTTATTTTTGATTTTACATAATCATTTAATTTATTTAGGGTATAATTATTTTTTTCAATACCTGACATTACTTCTGGGTCTTGCAGCCAGGATAAGTACTTATGAGTTACATCATTTAATGTTAATTTCCTTAAGTAAATTTTCTCTCCCATAAGTAAGATTTCTTTCTCACCATGTTTTTCTGTTAATTTTTTCTTAAACTCATCCATAATATGTTGCTTACTGGTCAAATTACTCTCGTGCCTTCTATATCTATACAATGGTAGAATAATGTTGTAAATATTATACTTTTCTAAAAATCTTATTCTAAAATCTTCATCTTCTCTTGCAAGGAAGGTCTCATCGTACAAACCTATATTAAATAAATAGTCTTTTCGAAACATAATACCACAAGCAATGGGTCTCTCTTCGGCATTGACATGTTCAAGATGATTTCCAAGTTCATCTACTAAATAATAATCCACAGATACAGCATCTATTCTGTTATTTTCAGTAAGAAATATCTTTTGAATAAGCAACATATCGTGTTGGATGTAATCGTCAATATCTATAAAAACAACAAATTGTCCTCTTGCTTTTTTAATACCAAAATTCCGAGCGGCTGGTAATCCAATATTTTTTTCCAGATTAAATATTCGTGCAACATCTGTATAATTTTCTAATATCTGTTTAGTTTTATCAGTACTTCCATCATTGACAACAATTATTTCATATTGATTTCTTGGAAGAGATTGGTCTAGTACACTTCTTAAACACCTTTCTACATACTTGTCATAATTATAAGCAGTAATGATAACTGATACCATTTTTTGAATAATTGAAAAAACTTTTTGAAAATGCAAATTTAAATAATATTTGTTTATTTTCAATATAAGAACATGGTTAATTTATTTTCATAAGTTTGAAATAATTTGTTTTTCGCCTATCCACCATTTTGGAAGTATTTTTTTGTCTTCTTTCTTCCTTTGTATTACAATAGGGTGTGTGAGTATGTAGTTTATAGCTTCTTCTACATTATCTGTAAATAAAAACATAGATGCATCTTCTTTTGATATAGTACCGTTATTGACCATTAACTGAATATGATTATATAAATTTTGGTGATATTCTTTACCAAATAGTACTATTGGGAATGGAGGCATTTTCTTTGTTTGTACTAATGTAATGGATTCAAAGAATTCATCCAATGTTCCGTATCCACCGGGCATTACAATAAAAGCATAGGAGTATTTTACTAAAAGTGTTTTCCTAACAAAGAAATATTTAATAGTTATCCATTTATCAAGATATGGATTAGGTTTTTGTTCGTGAGGAAGTTGTATATTACATCCGATGGAGCATCCGTTTGCTTCTCTTGCTCCTCTATTAGCAGCTTCCATAAGTCCTGGTCCTCCGCCTGTCATAATAGTAAATTTATGTTGTGCTAATCTAAAGGCAATTTTCTTTGTAATTTGATAATACTTTGTGTCTTCAGTAAATCTTGCTGACCCAAATATGGTTATAGAGTGATCAATAAAATGAAAGGTTCTAAATCCTTTGATAAATTCAAGAACTACTTTTATGAGGAACTTAAATTCTTGCCATCGTGTTTGTTTTTTTCCTATGAAATTATACTCTTCTTGATTATAGTTTTGTTGTTTTAGAGTCATAGTGTATATTGTGGCAAATAAAGGAAATTTTAGGTTATGCAAAATTGTATTATCATAAATAATATAAATATATTGCTTTGAATTACTTTAGGTGCAAATAAAAATGTTTATTTTTGGGCTGATGTTTTTAGGGATGAGGGTAAAGAAATATCTCGTTTTTTTTAATGTTATTATATGTGGGTTACATGCCCAAAATAAATTAGCTCGTTTTTCCTTAAAAGGAGAAGGTTCTATTCCCACATCAATCAGTAGTCAAGCGTTTAGAAATACCTTTGTAGGGGAGTTTCAAACCGGAGGACAATTTAATATCAGATTGTTTCATAATTTTTATAGTGGTGTTGGGTTTAATTATGTGCTATTCAAGACTTCTAAAAATTTTCAATTTATCAGTGGTAGTAGTCCCTTGCCGTATGATTTCTTTTTACGCTCACACAATGCTAATTTCACCATTGGATATTTTATGCCTGTAGAAGTAGAGAATAATAGACCTCCTCAGTTTGGATGTGTAGAATTACGAGCTGGATATAGTTACAATAAATATACAAATGTAGTATTAAAAGTAGATAGTGGTAAGCCCGAACCTCTTACAGAATTTACAACCGCTTTTATCCAACTAAATGGTTCTTATACATTTATGGTGGAAGAAAATTTAGGTTTTGGTATTTATACAAACTATACAATCTTTGCAAGTATTTTTAATCCCGAGTATGCTTCACTGAACAAATATACCAATTATTCTAAGTGGAAAAACAATTTTAATATCTCTTTTATAGCCTTAGGCTTACACTTTCATTGGTATTTTATTAAAGTTCAAAAACAATTTGATTGATTGTAAATGTTGTTTAAAAAATTTTCTTATAGTGTTATTACTCGTGGAATTGTATCATGTATTAACTTTTTAATTTTTGTTATTACATCAAGGTATTTGGGAATAGAAACAAGGGGACAAATTAGTTTAATTGTATTGAATATTACTAACATTCAAATGATTGCTGAGATTTTTACAGGATATACATTAGTGTATTTCATTCCTAAATTTTCTCTAAGAAAGATTATAATGTATGGTGTTTTTTGGATATTGATATTATTAACCACAGGTAGTTATGTGTTATATAAGTTAAATTATTTAGTACTTTATTATGAATGGCAATTTGTTGTAGCAGCACTGATGGTTATCTTGAATACATTTTACATGGTTATTAATTTAGGTAAGGGCAATATTCGTTTATACAATTGGCTCAGTGTTTTACAACCATTGATATTACTCACAGTTTTAAGTTTTGATATTTTTATAGAAAACAGAGTGATTTTAGATGCTTATTTTGATGCATTGTACTATTCATTTGGAATTGTTTTATTAATAAATACTTACACTGCTGTTCAATACCTTAAAAAAAATGATAAAAAAGAATTTAAGCTAAAACCTATTTTGTCTAATGGTTTTTTGTCACAATGGAGCAATTGGATGCATTTGTTATCTAATAGATTTAGTTATTATATTTTATCTGTAATAACTTTACAATGGCTGGGATTATACTCCACAGCAGTTTCATTAATAGAGAGTATTTTTGTTATTTATACAGGAATATCTACAGTAGTATTAAGTTTTGTTTCTAATGAAACAGATAGAAATAGAGCAAAAAATGTTTCTGTTCAGGCGGCTACAAGTAGTTTTATATTAACTTTCATAGGATTAATGATATTATTGAGTATTCCTGAATCTTGGTTATTATATGTATTTGGTAAAACATTCATTGGCATAAGAGAACTTATGGTGATTTTATCGTTAGGGATATTATTTATTTCATATTCTGCAATTCTGAGTCATTATTTTAGTGGGGTAGGCGTTTTGAAATATAATGCTTTGAGTAATACATTGGCATGTTTGTTTACAATACTGTTTAGTAATATATTTATTCAGCAATGGGGGATAAAAGGTGCAGCAATAGTAGGTAGTATAAGTTATATGATAGAAGCATTATTTGTAACTTATTTTTTTATGAGACACGAAAAAATGCAGTGGAAAGAAATGTTTCGACTACCTCTTTTTATATTTCAAAAATTTAAAGGGTAATAATTAAAATGCATTAAAGAACCATTGATGATATTAAAATATACTTCTCTATTTATTAAATCACTATTTTTACACACTATTTTAAAGAATTTATCGTTTTTTGATTTTCAGTTTGATAAAATGAATTGGCTAAAAGAATATATTCTTTATACAATTATTTGTTTGATTTCCCTTTCTTGTAGCACAAAAAAAAATACTGTAGTTCATAGATTTTGGCATAATACTAATACAAGATTTAATGGTCTATTTAATTCAACAGAAAGTATCAAAGAAGGACAATACAAAATTCGTACTGCTCATAAGGATAACTTCGATGAATTACTTCCCGTATTTGTAATTCCAGAAAATGATGAAGAAGCTAAAAAAACATATTCTGAATTTGATCGGGCTATTAAAAAAGCCTCTTTAATGATTAAAAGGCACGCCATCAAAGAAAAAAACAGCAGTGCAGAAACAACAAAACATGGGGCTAATAAGTGGATTGATAACTGTTGGATAAACATAGGTATATCAAAGTATTACAAAAGAGAGTTTTTTGGTGGTATTGAAGCATTAGATTATGTTACCCGTAATTATGCTAAATCAAAAGATAAATACGCAGCTATGTTATGGTTAGTGAGATGCTACAATGAAATAGGCGCTGTATCCGAAAGTGAAGTGATATTAGATAATTTGAATAACGAGAAAAAAATATCTACCAATGTAAAGAAAGAATTATACGCTGTGAATGCTGATTATTACATAAAAAGAGGAAATTATAAAGAAGCCTTGAAAAATTTAAATAAAGCTATACATCAAAAGTATTTTTTCAATAGAGAAAAAAACATACAAAAAGCACGTTATGCATTTATAGCAGGTCAAATTAGTGAACAACAACAAGACTATAAAAAAGCAAAGGAATATTACAAAAAAACAATTAAACTAAAACCAGAATATGAAATGCTTTTTTATGCAAAAATGAAAATGGCCTTATTACTTGACGATAGACAACCATCAGAACTTCAAAAGAAGAAATCAGAACTCTTACAAATGACTAAAGAAACAAAAAATAATGACTATTTAGATGTTATCTATTACACATTAGGGCAAATAGAAGAGAAACAAAATAACATCAACGAAGCCACACAATATTATACACTATCTGTTCGTACGAGCAGTAATAATCCTAAACAGAAAGCCTATTCTTATTTGAAATTAGGTGATATATTCTTTGAACAAGGACAATATGTGCCATCTGGAAAGTATTATGATAGTGCAGTTACTACTCTACCTAAAACACATAAACAATATGACAAAATTGTTGCGAGAAAAGAAGTATTACAAAACTTGATAAAATACATTCAAGGTATTCAAGAGATGGATAGTTTAATAAAACTATCTAAAATGAACAAAGAAGAAGTAGATAAATTGATAGAAAAGCAAATCAAACAATACATTGCAGAAAAAGAAAAGAAGCAAAAAGAACAAATAGAAAAAGCAAAAACAATGCCACCCGGTCCGGCAGCTTCCAGTGATCCTAATAATAATCCATTTGCAGCACAAAGCACAACTTTTTATTTTTATAACCCTACAGCGGTTAATTATGGCATCCAAGATTTTATTAAAAAATGGGGGACTCGTCCGCTTGAAGATGATTGGAGAAGAAGTATAAAAAACAAATCAGCTAATAATGGTGATAACAATTATGATGAATTTTCTAATGATGGTAATGCTAATAGTTCAAATAAAGGTAATAATAACTCTCAGAAAAGTAGTGTAGACCCCAAAACTACTAAGGAATATTATTTAAGTAAAATTCCAGCTTCAGACTCTGCTTATCAAAGCATGGTTAATAAAATAATAGAGTATTATTACTTAATGGCATTGACATATAAAGAAGATTTAAATAATTATCCAAAATCTATTACGGCATTTGAAGAATTGAATACAAAATATCCTCATAATAAATATGTACTCTCTTCTTATTATCAGCTTTATCTATTGCATCAAAAGGTAGACAATATTTCTAAGGCTAATGAATATAAAGAAAAGATACTAAATCAATATCCTAATAGTGAATATGCACAACTGATTAAAAATCCCAATTACATCATTAATAAGCAAAATCAATTGAATGAAATAGAACAGAAATACAAAGGTTTGTATGATGCATATATTGCGATGAATTATCAACAATGCTATCAATCGGCGCAGGAAATGATTGATGCAGGTTTGAGTGATAAGATGCTACAAAAAGTTGAATTCTTTAAAGCAGTATGTGATGGAAGATTAAAAGGATTAGATACTTTGGAAATGAATTTGAAAAAATATATAGCCCTGTATCCAAAATCAGAATTGAAAGATAGAGCTAATGAAATTATATTAGCAATCAATAAATACAGAACTCAAAAATCAGATACAATAAATCAGATGCAAAAAGATAGCAGTAATAATAACTCAATCAATACATCTGATTTTACTTATGATGCTAATGCCTTACATTACTTTATTATCATATCTCCTGATGACCCTAAAATTATTAAGATAATGCAGAATAGGCTTGATGAATTTAATCAACAGTATTATTCTAATGAAGAATTTTCTATAACATCTATGTTATACACACAAGGAAAACAACTTATTATTTTAAGATCTTTTGGTAATGTAGAAAAGTCAATACAATATTTTAATTTATTTGTTCATGACGAAAAAGTTTTTCAGAATATTCCAAAAGATGCTTTTGAGTTTTATGTTATTTCCAGTGATAATTTCAAGCAATTGGTCAGTAATAAAGACACCGATAATTACAAGCAGTTTTTTAATAAGCAATATAAAGTAAATGGTAAGAGTTAATAATTATCAGGTTGAACGGTGGTATCCTTAAAATTTCCTTTGTTCTACACTTACACTTTTTCTGATTCCCATCTTTTCTTATAGTAATTTACTCTTTTAATTCCTTTGTTTCTGATGGCTTCTTCAAACTCATGTCTGAAATGACGAATAGCACTAGCTACAGGCCAGGAAGCCGCATCTCCTAATGGACATATAGTTCTACCATCTATTTTGCTTTGAATATCCCATAACAAATCTATATCTTGCGTAGTAGCTGTACCATCAATAATTCTTTTTAAGATCTTCTCCATCCATCCTGTACCCTCGCGGCATGGAGAACATTGCCCACAACTTTCATGATGATAAAAACGTGTGAAAGTGTATAGATTATACACAATACTTGTGTCTTCATCCATAACAATAAAACCACCTGAACCTAACATTGTCCCCGTTTGAAAGCCGCCATCTGCCAGGCTTTCATAAGACATTAATCGCGGCTCGTTTTTTGCTGTTTTTAGTATTAGTTCGGCGGGCAAAATAGGCACCGAAGAACCTCCGGCTACTACTGCTTTTAGTTTTTTGCCATTTCTGATTCCACCACAATACTCATCGGAATAGATAAACTCTTCAACAGGAAGTCCTAACTCTATTTCATATACACCCGGCTTATTGATATGTCCCGATGCAGAAATAAGCTTAGTACCTGTAGATTTTCCGATGCCAATTTTAGCATACTCTTCACCACCCATTTCTATAATAGGTACTACTGCTGATATGGTCTCTACATTATTTACAACGGTAGGACATCCCCAAAGTCCTGCTACTGCAGGAAATGGTGGTTTTATTCTTGGGTTACCTCTCTTACCCTCTAAGGATTCTATAAGCGCTGTTTCTTCCCCGCAAATGTAAGCGCCAGCTCCTACTTGTACATATAAATCTAAAGAATAACCTGTTCCCAGGATATTTTTTCCTAACCATCCATGAGCATATGCTTCTGTAATAGCTTTTTCTAAAATACGAGCAATATAAAAATACTCTCCACGAATGTAGATATACGAAGTATTAGCCCCTAATGCGTAAGATGAAATAATCATTCCTTCTATGAGTAAGTGAGGAATATGTTCCATTAAATATCTATCTTTGAATGTACCGGGCTCCGATTCATCTGCATTACATAATAAATAACGAGGAACTCCTGGTGGTTTGGCTAAAAAACTCCATTTCATCCCTGTGGGAAAACCTGCCCCACCTCTTCCTCTCAGTCCTGATTTTTTTACTTCCTCTACAATTTGTTCTGGTGAGTAATTTTTCAAAGCTTTTTCAACCATCGTATATCCCCCATGTTGACGATATACATCATATGATTGTATTCCAGGGATATCTACTTTTGCTAATAATAATTTTTTTCCCATACAATATTATTTAGTGTGCTCAGGATTTAAGTCGGTGTAATTTCTTCTTTGATTTTCTTGTTTATATTTGTCAATCAAATAATCAATTTTTTCAAAAGTAAGGTTTTCATGATAAGCGGCACCGCATTGCATCACAGGGGCTGTTCCGCAAGAGCCTAAGCATTCTACGGTTTTAAGGGTAAACAAGCCATCGGGAGTAGTTTCACCTTCTTTAATACCTAGTTTATTTTCAATGTATTCTATGATATCGTCTGCACCGTTTAACCAACAGGAAGAAGTGCGGCATACTTCTAATACACATTTACCAACAGGTTTAAGATTAAACATAGTATAAAAGCTCGCCACTTCAAATACTTCTATGGGAGTAATGTTCAACAATTCTGCTACATAATCCATTACTTCGGGGCTGAGCCAGCCATCGTTTTCAGCTTGTGCTATGTGTAATGTCGGTATTAGTGCTGATTTTTGTTTTCCTTCAGGATATCTTTTCTTGATATTTTCAATAGTCTCAAGAGCCTCTGGGCTAAACTTAATTTGTTTTCTTTTTTCTTTATCAAAAGATAATACTCCATGTATTTGAGAAGACATAAAGACTAATTTGTGGCAAAGATAGGAAATATTTTATTTCAACCATTGGTTTATTAAGTGAGTTAAATTTAACAATCTACGCAGTTTTTGATTTGAAAATGGCAATGATTTTTTTCCTAAAGAGATGGCTTTAATCGTTGAAAGAAAAAGATGTTAAGTTTAATTTTTGGAATAAATAATTTATTGGATAAATTTTATCAAGACCAATTAAATGGATTAAAATATGTAAGGTCACATCCTATGATAGGTAAGAGAATTTAAAACATCAGAGAAAGTATCTATGTTTAGTAGCTGGTTTTTAACAATGTTGATAATTTTTTAGTGTAAATTTAATGGCTTAGATTATTAAGTGGTTTTATTATTACCTCTTTATTTCTTATCTTTGCGATATAATTTTTTATTGTATGTTGATAAAAAGTATTTCAGGGATTAGAGGTACAATAGGCGGAAAAAGTAATGAAAATCTTACTCCTATAGATATTGTAAAATTCTCTGTGGCTTATGCCAAATGGCTTCAAAGCACATACGGACCTTCTAAAAAATTAAAAGTAGTAGTAGGGAGAGATGCTCGGATATCAGGATATAGTGTACACCAATTAGTAATTAACACATTCGTATTTTGTGGAATAGATGTAATTGACCTGGATTTGAGCACAACACCTACTGTTGAAATCATGGTAACAGAACATAAAGCAAACGGAGGTATTATCATTACCGCATCACACAATCCAATTCAATGGAATGCCTTAAAACTATTGAACAGTGAAGGGGAATTTTTAAGCGATGAAGACGGTAAAGTAGTCTTAAAATTTACAGAGGATGTGGATAATTTTATTTTTTCAGATATTCAAAGACTGGGAAGCATTATACAAGATAGAAATGCGATAGATAAACATATTGAAAAAATTTTATCATTAAAATATGTGGATGTCAACGCAATTAAAAAATCTAAATTGAAGGTTGTTGTGGATGCTGTGAATTCGACAGGTGGTATAGCTGTACCAAAACTATTAAAAAGCTTAGGTGTAGAAAATATCATAGAAATTAATTGTGAGCCTACAGGGCATTTTGCACATCATCCAGAGCCTTTACCTGAAAATTTATTAGACTTATCAGCAGAGGTAAAAAAGTACAAAGCACATCTTGGGATTAGCATAGATCCTGATGTAGATAGATTAGCTATTATATGTGAAGATGGAGAACCTTTTGGAGAAGAATATACATTAGTAGCAGTGGCTGATTATGTATTGTCCTGTAATAAAGGAGGAAATACAGTATCTAACTTATCATCTACTCAGGCATTAAGAGATGTTACCCTGAAGCATAAGGGACAATATTTTGCATCAGCCGTAGGAGAAGTGAATGTGGTAAAGAAAATGAAGGAAGTAAAAGCAATTATAGGAGGGGAAGGTAATGGTGGTGTGATACTTCCAGAGTTACATTATGGTAGAGATGCTTTAGTAGGTATAGCATTGTTTTTGACGCATTTAGCAAAATCAAAGAATACAGTATCTATATTAAGAGAAACCTATCCACATTATTACATATCTAAAAATAAAGTAGAATTAAGTTTGAATGTTGATGTAACAGAAATTTTAAATGGTATTAAACAAAGATATAAAAAATATCCCATTAACACAGAAGATGGTGTGAAAATAGAAATTAATGATAAAGAATGGATACATTTGAGACAATCTAATACAGAGCCCATTATTAGAATATATTCTGAAAGTCAAACACAGACAACTGCAGAAAATTTAGCAAAGAAGATAATAGCAGATATTAAAGAGTTCATTAGAGAAAAACAAAGTAGTTTATTATGAGCGAACAAGTAATATACTTAGATAATGCAGCTACTACAGCCATTTCTCCTGAGGTATTAGAAGCAATGATACCATATTTAAGTAAGGAATTTGGGAATCCTTCTTCTATTCACCAACTGGGAAATAAAACAAAAGTCGCTATTGAGCAAGCCAGACGAAAGGTAGCTGAACTACTTCATGCACAACCTTCTGAGATATTTTTCACATCTGGTGGTACAGAAGCAGATAATACAGCAATAATACAATCGGTCTTAGATCTAGGAGTAAAAGAAATAATTACCTCGCCTATAGAGCATCATGCTGTAGAGCATACGGTAAAAGCACTAGAAAGCAGAGGATGGGTAAAAGTAAAGTGGTTATCGGTCAATCAATATGGACAGATAGATATGGATGAACTGGAAAAATTATTAAAAGAAAAAAAGGAAAAAACATTAGTATCTATCATGCATGCCAATAATGAAATTGGCACACTGTATCCATTAAAGAGAATAGGGGAACTGTGTAAAGAGTATGGGGCATTATTTCATTCTGACACCGTACAAACGGTAGGACATTTTATTATAGATTTGCAAAATACACCTGTAGATTTTATTGCAGCTTCTGCTCATAAATTTCATGGACCAAAAGGAGTAGGTTTTTTGTATATCAACAAAAACATTAAGATAAAGCCCTTTATCAACGGTGGAGCACAAGAGAGAAATATGAGAGGAGGAACAGAAAATGTAGCAGGTATAGTAGGGCTTGCAAAAGCAATAGAATTAGCATACGCTAACCTTAATCAAGATATGCAATACATTAGTGAACTAAAGCAATACATGATACAACAGTTGCAAAAACACATTCCTGATATTCGGTTCAATGGGTTGACAAATGAAAAAGCTCTTTATACCGTTTTAAATTGTTCTTTTCCGACACATCCACAGGGAACCATGCTTTTATATAAATTAGATATGGCAGGAATATGTGCTAGCGCAGGAAGTGCATGTAGCAGTGGAAGTAACACAGGTTCACATGTACTAAAAGCAATTAATGCAGATAGTAATAGACATGCTATTCGTTTTTCATTTAGTAAATACAATACGAAGGAAGATTTGGATAGAGTAGTGCAAGTAATGAGCGAAATGTATAATTCAGTGAAAATAAGTTGAGAAAAAACATTACAGTTTACTGTACTATGTGATTAACAATAAAATTTTTATTTTTTTTTCTTTTCTTTTATACTCTACACAAAAAAAGAAGAAATATAAATTATGCTACTTTTGTTTTAATGTAAGATTGAATTTTTTTAAGAATACGAGTCATGCGAGTACGTAAATTATTTTGTGTAAGACCCATTATCTCAGATATTTGTTTATAAGAATAACCTTGAAAAAATCTATAATGAATAAGCAATTGATCATGGTCTCTCAATCGTGGAATGTATTGTTTGAGATAACTTATTTTCATTTCATCCAATGAATATAATTTGTCAGTATTTATCTCATCATACTTTGGAAAATACTGTTCAATCAATTTATTATGTCCATCTCTTATAGAAACCTTACGAATGTATGTTGCAATTTCATTTTGCATAATTCTATACAACCAACTCTTGAATGGAGTTCCGTTGATAGACTTGTACTGAGATAACTTTAATAATGCATTTTCAAATACAGAAGATGTGATGTCTTTACTTAATTCATCGTTTTTAATACCATAGTTAATATACAGAGTATTTTCTACCGACTTTTTTATTTCATTGTAGTACTTATCGTATAAAGGTTTAAAGTTTGAGATATCTTTTTTTGAGAGTTCTATAATGCGGAACTCTTGTTCCATCTCTTTACTACTAATATGGTATTTGTAATTTTGCATTTTGTGGGGGGAAATTTAACTAGTATAACGATTTATTTTTAAAAAAGTTACATAAATCGGTTTAAATAATTGTATTTCAGATATTTAAAATTTTTTATCTGCATAATCTATTGAGTAAAAGGTGTGTTTTATTTAGTGAATAGTATATTTCATTGAGTGAAAAGGTGTAACATCTAATAATTAAAATTATAAATTACTGATTTTCA
>FWPU01002328.1_pt1 | contig 53125 bp, 42 predicted proteins | sample 2228361 | NCBI WGS metagenome assembly FWPU01 (sample SAMEA103939777, study PRJEB20133) | metagenome | reverse complement strand
GAGCTTCCGCCGCAGGAGCCGGTTCCTCCGCTGCAGGAGCCTCTGCCGCAGGAGCTTCTGCCGCAGGAGCCTCCGCAGCCGGAGCCGCCGGCTGCTCGACAGGCTGGGGGGCGGGGGCCACAGGAGCGCCGCCGCAAGCCGTGACCACGAGAGCGGCCACGATGAGGGCGATCAACAGAACAGAGTGCTTCATCGAGTCTATCCTCCCTGAGAGCTGGTGTTCATGCAGATTCCACGAATCCGGGGAGGACTATAGCAGAGAGCAGTTAAGGGGGCCTCAAGGGAGTGTTAACGACGCGTTAACAATTGGCGACGAGCTGGCGCGCGGTCACCCTTCCGCGAGATCACGTCGCTGGCGCATCTGGCCCTCGATCACGACGAGGCCCTCCTGCGGGGAGGAGGTAGCCAGCCAGGGCAGCTCGCGACAGGCGCGCGCCAGGCCGGTCCACAGCCACATGGGCATCTTGCCCTCGAGGACGAGGCCGCGGTCGCGAGGGATCGCCGGGGCGGCGATGCTCAGGCGCGGCGCATAATCGAGATAGCTCTCGAGCAGGTGGACGCTCAACTTGCAGTGTTCGTCTGCGCAGGCAAGGGTCGCCTGGCAGGGCGCGGCAGCGTCAGGCGGCAGGAAATCGATCGTGGGGGACTGCACCCATCCCAGGCGCGGATCGAACTGATAGAGGTCAGCGGGCCAGATGCGGCAGGCGATCGCGGCGTAGAGCCAGACGGGGCCGCGGCCATAGAGGGCGAGGGGGGCGTCCCTCGGCAGGTAGTCGAGCACCTGAGGCAGTTGCGTCGGCTGCCAGGCGAGCGGATCGGCGCCGAGGGTGCCCGCCAGGCGATCGAGATCGACGGCGATCTCGACCGGCGCATGCGCCAGATGGTAGCGCCGCAGGCCAGCCTGATCGATCTCGCAGAGCTGGGCCACGCGCGCGGCCAGGGCAGCGAAGGTAGCGCCCAGGCGCGGCTCCTCACGATCGAGGCCGCAGATCGTCCCTTGCAGCGCAGGGACCTGGCTGGCGATCACATCCGCGCCGTGCAGGTCGGAGAACAGGTCGGCGATGACGATCAGGTGATGGCGAGCGGCCAGCTCAGCCCAAAAATCGCGGCTGGCGGCGTCTCGACTGAGGAGCACCGCGTGCGTACAATGATCGAAGATCTCCTCCTGCCAGGACTGCGGGCGGCCGCCAGCATCGACGAGAAAGGGGAGCTGGCGCTCGCGCAGATCGCGACAGGCGCGCTCGACCCAACGCGGCGAGAAGCTCCCCTTCCTGCGAATGGCCTGCGCCAGGTCGGGAGGGGCCTGGAACGACCAGTCTCCCTCGCCATCGGGGGTGGCGCGCAGCAGATAGTGCTCGATTTTGCGCTCGCGCAGATCGCGCGAGATATGATAGGCCAGAACCGACTTGCCGCTGTGCGGAGGGCCGCCGAACAAGATGGCAGGCAGAGTTTGCATGAAAGACGCTCCCATTCTACAAGAAGACTCCCGATGGCGCTGGGTCGCAGCCCGATACTACCGCGTTCCCTGGCGCGCCTGGACAACGGAAATGCGCAACCACTGTAAAAAGATCATCGACGCGCGCCAGGATTTGTTATAAGCTACTCTCGCGGAGGGAAAGGCAAGATGGCATGGACAGCCGGAGAGAGCACACTGGTAGCCACGATGGGAGGCCAGCCGCAGGTGGTCACCTTCGCCCTGGATGCGCTGCTGGCGCGCGGCGAGGTCGTGCGCGAGGTGATCGTCCTCCATCTGTCGGCGGACGACGATCGCTTGCGGCGGGCGCTGGCGACCCTGCACGCCGAATTCGCCGGCGACCGCTATCGGGGGAAGCCGTGTCGCCTGCAGCCTTTGCCGGTGCGCGCCGACGGACAACGCGTCGAGGACATCCGTTCGGAGCGCGAGGCGGACGCGGTCTGGCGCGCGGTCCACGAGCTGATCGCGGAGCTGAAGACCCTCAACGAGCGGCCGTTGCACCTGTGCATCGCTGGCGGGCGACGGTTGCTGGCGTTGGTGGCGCTGTCGGCGGCGATGGTGCACTTCGGGCATCAGGATCAGGTGTGGCATCTGTACACGCCGCCCGCGTTCCTAGAGCGAGCGCGGGACGGCGCGATCCTGCACGCGCGGCCGGAGGATGGCGTGCGCCTGGTGAAGGTGCCTTTCCTGCCGTGGGGAGCGCAGTTCCCAGCTTTGCGGGCGCTGGCCCAGGGGCGATTGGGGGTTCCGACGATCGAGCCAGAAGAGAACAAGCGCTGTCAGCAGGTGTGGGATGTCCTCAGCGGGCGCGAGCGTGACGTGTTGCGCGCCTTCGCGAAGGGGTTGACGCCCCAAGAGGCGGCGGAGGAGCTGACGGTGACGCTGAGCACGCTGAACACGCACAAGACGCGCATCCTGGCGGCCTGTCGCAACGCCTGGGGACTTGCCGACGACAAACGGATCGATTACCGCTTCGTGCGCGAGCATTTCGAGCGTTTCTGCCAGGAGATCGAGTTCGGACAGGCGGTCTAGCCAGCTCCCGGATGGCCGCGCGCCTGCGCAGCACAAGATGGCATCTCGCACGACACAGGGAAACTGGCAGCGGCAACCGCGACGAGATCGCGCCGCTGCCGGACCGATGTCCTGGAATCCACTATACCACGCGCCAGCGCGGCACACATCAGCAGAAATGCTGATTAGATGACGAAAAACTGCTGCACATACTGTCGCCTTGCCAGCTCGCCCCCTCGCCCTCTCGCCGATTCGCTCTCTCGCTGATTCGCCTCTCGCTGCTTCATCGACTCGCCCCCACCGTAGTATAATGAGACGACCTTGCACAGGGAGCAGCCCTGATGATCGAACTGTTGCCATTCACCCGCGACGACATCCCGCGCCTGATCGGCTGGGTGCCCTCCGCCGAGTTCCTGATGCAATGGGCGGGCTGGGCTTTCCGTTTCCCCCTCGACGCCGTGCAGCTCGAGAAGCACCTGGAAGGGACGCGTGGCCCCGACCCGATCCGGCTGGTCTTCAAAGCGACGGCCGCCGAAGGCGTCATCGGCCACATCGAGCTGAACAACATCGACCGCGCCAACCGCTCGGCGACGATCTCGCGCGTCCTCGTCGGCGACCCGGCCCTGCGCGGCCGCGGCTACGGCGCCGCCATGGTGCGACGCGTCCTGGAGATCGGCTTCGACGAGATGGGCCTCCATCGCATCGACCTCTATGCCTTCGACTTCAACCACGCGGCGATCGCTTGCTATACAAAACTCGGCTTCGTGATCGAGGGGCGCCTGCGCGATCTGCGCAAGATGGGAGACAGCTACTGGAGCGTCTATCAGATGAGCATGCTCGAACACGAGTGGGCGCAGCGACAACGCGCAGCAGCCGCCAGCGACGCGCGCGCCCTGGTAGACGTCCGATGATGATGGACGCTGCGCCGGACGAGAGGAATCCCCAATGAACGATGCGCCTTTCGATCTGGTGATCGCCAACGGCCTCGTGGTGACGGCGGCGGAGACCTTCCGCGCCGATGTCGCCGTGCGCGGCGAACGCATCGCCGCGATCGGCCTCGACCTCGCGGGGCGGCGCGTGATCGACGCCGCCGACAAGCTGGTGATCCCAGGCGCTGTGGACGCCCACGTACACCTGCAATTGCCCGCGCCAGGCGCCGTCTCCGCCGACGACTGGCGCGCCGGCACGATCGCGGCCGCATACGGCGGCGTCACCACCCTCATCGATTTCGTCGATCCGCTCCCCGGCCAGCCCCTGCTGGAGGCGCTGGACCAGCGTCGCGCCGAGGCCGATGGCCAGGCCGCGATCGACTACGCCCTGCACATGGTCGTGGCCGACGCCAGCCGCAAGGTGCTGGCCCAACTCCCCGCTGTCATGGCGGCCGGCGTCCCCACGTTCAAGTTGTTCATGGCCTACGAGGGGAAATATCTGACCGACGATCAGCTCTATCAGACGCTGCGCGAGCTGGCCGCCCTGGACGCGCTCGCCTTCGTCCACGCCGAAAACTACCCGATCATCCGCCTGCTCACGCGCGAGTTCCTGGCCGCCGGCCAGGTCGAGCCGCGCTGGCACGCGCGCAGCCGGCCAGCGATCACAGAAGGCGAAGCGGCCGGCCGGCTGATCGCCCTGGCAGAGACGGTGGGCGCGCGCGCCTGCATCGCCCACATCTCCTGTGAGGCCGTGGTAGCCCAGATTCGCGCCGCACGCGCGCGCGGCGTCCCCATTTACGGCGAAACCTGTCCCCAGTACCTGGTCCTGACCGACGAAGTGTACGACCATCCCCACGGCGAGCGCTTCGTCTGCTCGCCGCCCCTGCGCGGCCCGGCCGACCAGGCCAGCCTGTGGCGCGCCCTGGCCGACGGCGACCTGCAGGTGGTCTCCACCGACCATTGCCCGTTCCGCGCGCGCGACAAGGAACGCGGGCGCCACGATTTCACCCAGATCCCCGGGGGCGTCCCGGGCGTCGAGACGCGCCTCGCCCTGCTGTACGACCGCGGCGTGCGCGGTGGGCGCCTGACGCTCTCACAGTGGGTCGATCTCTGCTGCACGCAGCCGGCTCGTTTGTTTGGGCTGACCCACAAGGGGAGCATTCGAGTGGGCGCCGACGCCGATCTCGTGATCTTCGACCCGACCCGCGCGCGTTCTCTCACCGCCGATCAGCTCCACAGCCAGATCGACTACTCGATCTACGAGGATATCACGGTCACGGGCTGGCCGACGACGACGATCAGCCGCGGCCAGATCCTCGTCGAAGATGGCCGCTACATCGGCCCGCCCGGACATGGCCGTTTTGTCGAGAGGAGCGTATGAGCGAGAAGGTTCTCGTAGTTGAGGATGAACCGACTCTGGTCGAGACGCTCGCCTACAACCTGAATCGCCAGGGGTACACGGTTGTGACCGCCACTGACGGCCACGCGGCCCTCGCCGTCGCCCGTCGCGAGCAGCCCGACCTCATCGTGCTCGATTTGATGCTCCCCGGCCTGGATGGCTTCGAGGTGTGCCGCATCCTGCGCCAGGAGATGAACGTCCCCATCCTGATGTTGACCGCGCGCACCGACGAAGTGGATCGCGTGGTTGGGCTGGAGATGGGGGCCGACGACTATCTGACCAAGCCGTTCAGCATGCGCGAGCTGCTGGCGCGGGTCAAAGCCCTCTTGCGCCGCGTGCGGCTCATGCGCGAAGAGGCGGCGACGGCGAGCGCGTTGTCGAGCACCGATCGCATCGAGGTTGGCGATCTGACGATCGACCTGGCGCGCCGCGAGCTGAGGCGCGGCGGCCAGCTCATCCACCTCAAGCCCAAGGAATATGACCTGCTCGTCTTCCTGGCGCGCCATGCTGGCATCGTCCTCTCGCGCGATCTGATCCTCGAACGGGTTTGGGGATGGGATTTCGACGGTGATAGCCGCACCGTGGATGTGCACGTGCGCTGGCTACGCGAAAAGGTTGAGCCGGACCCCGCGCATCCGAGGCACATCGTCACCGTTCGCGGCGTCGGCTACCGCTTCGAGGCGTAAGGTGTTCTCTTCGATCCGTTGGCGCATCGCCCTTCCCTACGCGCTGCTCATTCTGATCAGCATGAGCGCCCTGGGGCTATACGTAGGCCAGTCGCTGAGCGCCGCGCGCCGGGCGGACCTCGAAGCGCACCTGCTGGCCGAGGCGCGCATCCTCGCTGAAAGCGCCGCCCCCCTGCTGACCAGCGGCGACCAGGCTGTCCTGGAGCAGGCGGCCCGCCACTGGTCCGACCTGATCGGCGCGCGCGTGACGTTGATCGCCGCCGACGGGCGCGTACTCGCCGAATCGGACGCTCCCGCCGCGTACACGGAGAACCACGCCGACCGGCCCGAGGTCGCCGCCGCCCTGGCCAGCGGGCAGGGGGTCAGCCAACGCTTCAGCCGAAGCCTAGGCAAGGACATGCTCTACGCCGCCGTGCGCGTGGAAGGAGAGGGCGGCGCGCGCGGGGTGGCGCGCGTAGGATTGACCCTGGAACAATCGCAGGCGAGCATCAATCGCCTGCGCGCCAGCACGCTGGCGGCAACGCTCGTGGCGGCGGGGCTGGCCATCGCGCTCGCGGTGGCGATCGCGGCGCGCACCGCCCAGCCAGTGCATGAGCTGACCCAGGCGGCCCAGCGCCTGGCGGCAGGGGACCTCAGCGCGCGCCTGCTGCCCACGACGGACGATGAGATCGGCCAGCTCACACAGACATTCAATCGCATGGCGGCGGAACTCCAGGAGAAGATGCGGTCGCTGGCGGAGGAGCGCAGCCGCCTGGCGAGCGTGCTCGACAACATGACCGACGGGGTCATCATCACAGATAGCGAGGGGCGTGTGCAGCTCATCAACCCGGCAGCCGCGCGCCTGCTGGGGACGACGCAGCAAGCCGCCTATCAGCGACCCTGCGCGCAGGTTCTGCGTCACCATCGGTTGATCGAGCTATGGCAAGGGTGCGGCGCCGGCGACAACGTCGAGGTAGTGGAGTTCGAACGCCTCGGCCTCTTCCTGCGCGTGACCGCCATGGCGCTGGCCGGATCGGAACCAGGCGGCTGTATGCTGGTCCTGCAAGACCTGACTCAGATGCGGCGGCTGGAGACGGTGCGGCGCGATTTCATCAGCAACATCTCCCATGAGCTGCGCACACCGCTGGCCTCGCTCAAAGCGCTCGTCGATACGCTGCGCGACGGCGCGCTCGATGACCCACCCGCCGCCAGGCATTTCATCAACCGCATCGAGGTCGAGGTCGACGCGCTGACGCAGATGGTGCAAGAGCTGCTGGAGCTATCGCGCATCGAGTCGGGACAGGCGCCGCTGCGCCTGCGGCCCACCCTGGTCGCGGATATCGTCCTGCCCCCTGTGGAGCGACTGCAGCCTCAGGCGGATCGCAACGAGCTGACGGTGACGGTGGATCTGCCAGCCGACCTGCCCCCTGTGCTCGCCGACGCCGAACGCGCGCAGCAGGTGGTCACCAACCTGGTCCACAACGCGATCAAGTTCACGCCGCGTGGAGGCACAGTGCATGTCAGCGCAACGGCGGTGGGCGACGAAGTGGAGATTTCCGTCTCGGATACCGGGATCGGCATCGCGGCAGAAGACCTGCCGCGCATCTTCGAGCGCTTCTACAAGGCCGACCGCGCGCGCGCCAGCGGCGGCACCGGCCTCGGCCTGGCCATCGCGCGGCATGTGGTGCAGGGGCACGGCGGGCGCATCTGGGCGGAGAGCCAGCAGGGGCGCGGCAGCCGTTTCGCGTTCACATTGCTACGCGCAGAACACATGGTAAACCACAGCCAGGCAGATACAGAGAACACACCATAGAGAGGCGGTTTATGCGTCCCAACAGACTACGCGAATTGCTGCGCGCGGGGAAACCTACCATCGGGACCCGCATGAACCTGGCCGTCCCCGCCGTAGTGGAGGCGATCGGCCACACCGGCATGTTCGATTACGTCGAGTTTGTGGCCGAATACGCCACCTATGATCTGCACGATCTCGACAACCTGTGCCGCGCCGCCGAGCTGTACGGCCTGTCGTCGATCATCAAGATCGATCAGGCGCCGCGAACGTTCACCGCCCAACGCGCGATCGGCGCCGGCTTCCAGGGCGTGCTCTTCGCGGACGTGCGATCCGTCGAGGACGTCCGCGAGTGCGTGCGCGTCGTCCGTCCCGAGACGCCCGAGGACGGCGGGCTGTATGGCGCCGCCCATCGTCGTTTCGCCTATCCAGCCTCCAGCGGATCGCCGGAATACGTGCAGGCGCTGCGCGACGTGGTCGTCCTGCTGATGATCGAGAAGCAGCGCGCCGTGGAGCGCCTGGAAGAGCTCCTCGCTGTCCCCGGCGTCGATATGATCCAATGGGGGCCGGTCGACTTCGCGATGAGCAGCGGGCGCGCTGGCGCCGCGCGATCGCCGGAGGTGCAGGCAGTCGAACGGCGCGTGATCGAGACGGCGCTGCGGCTGGGGATCCCGCCGCGCGCCGAGATCAGCAGCGTCGACCAGGCCCGCTATTACCTCGATCTGGGCGTCCGCCACTTTTCGATCGGTTCCGACTTCAGCATCCTGTACCAGTGGTGGCGCGCCAACGGCGAGGCGCTGCGGCGCGTGGTCGAAGGGGCGTAGCCATGCGAGTCCTGGTCGGCCCGAACAACATGGGGTTCGAGCGCACGATCCCCACGCTGCAACAGGCTTTCCCACAGTGCCAGTTCTCCTACTGCGCGCGGCGCGAGGATCTGGCTGACGCCCTGCGCGACGCCGAGGTCTACTTCGGCTGGCTGGATCGCGCTCACTTCCTGGCCGCCCCCCGCCTGCGCTGGATCCAATCGCCCAGCACAGGGGTCAACCACTTCCTGGCGATCCCCGAGCTGGTGGAAGGCCCTGTGTTGCTGACGAGCGCGCGCGGGACGCACAGCGCCTGCCTGGCCGAGAGCGCGCTGGCCATGATCCTGGCCTTCACGCGCGGCGTTCGGGCGAGCGTGCTCCATCAGCGCGAGCGACGCTGGGCCTGGCGCGAGATTCGCCCGCGCCTTGTAGAGTTGACGGGCAGCACATTGGGGATCATCGGGCTGGGCGCATCTGGGCGCAGCCTAGCGCAACGTGCGCACGCCTTCGGGATGCGCGTGATCGCCGTGGATGTCCAGCCCTACGACCCGCCGGCCGAGGTTGCCGCGCTGTGGGGCATGGACCGGCTGGCCGATCTGCTGCGCCAGGCGGATTACGTGGTCGTGATGGTCCCCTACACACCGCAGACGCGCGGCCTGATCGGCGCAGAGCAACTCGCCTGCATGAAGCCAACCGCCATGCTGGTCGGCATCTCGCGCGGCGGCATCATCGACCAGGCAGCCCTGGCGCGCGCGCTGCGTGAGGGGCGTCTGGCGGCGGCGGCGCTCGACGTCTTCGAGCCGGAGCCATTGCCAGCCGACAGCGAGCTATGGGATCTGGAGAATCTTCTGATCACGCCGCACGTTGCGGGCGGCACGCAGTTCGAAGCCGAGCACTTGCTGCAGATCTTCACCGAGAACTTGAGTCGCTTCCTGCGCGGCGAACTACCTTTACGCAATCAGGTGGACAAGAGGCGAGGGTGGTGATTTGCCTCATGGCCGAGGCCGATCAGAGGCCCTCCCGTATCCTTGCGCCCTCTCGTGCGTTTGTAATTTATTAGCGGACACCACCCACGCAAGTAGTTCGATCCGATGAGGCCCGATGCGAGATGTCTGCACCGACGCCGAGATGCTCGCCCTCCTTCGCGCGGCACAACAGGGCGAGCCGGCGGCCTTCGATCGACTGTATACGCTCTATGCGGATAAGCTGTTCCGCCACCTATACATTCGGCTCGGCGCGCGCGAGGAAGCCGAGGACCTGACCGCCGAAGCCTTCGTACGCCTGATCCATGCTTTGCCGCAGTATCGGGTTGATTGTACGCGGCCAGTAGCTGCCTTCTCGGCGTGGCTTTATCGCATCGCCAATAACCTGCTCACCGACCATCAACGCCGCCAGCGCCTGCGCAACCATGCCGACATCGCTGACCACGCCGATTTTCCGGCAGCCAACCCTCCCCTCGATCGACAGGCAACAGCGGCCGAGGAACAGCAGCAACTATGGGACGCTATCCATAAGTTGGAACCAGATCAACGGACTGTGATCGTCTGTCGTTTTGCCGAGGAATGCAGCCTTCAGGAAGTCGCCGCCATTATGGGGAAGAGTCTGGGAGCAGTCAAAGCGCTTCAGCATCGCGCGCTGGCGAATCTGCGGCGCGCTCTGACCGACAGGACATGAGAGCTGGCCGTGATGAAGATCTTATCATCGGCCCCTAACCTGGATGATATTCTTGCCGCTTGCCTGGACGACCTATTGGCCGGGCGCACGGTCTCCGAGTGCCTGGCTAAATATCCACAGCAAGCGACTGAGCTAGAGCCATTGCTTCGGACAGCCAGCCGCGTGTATGCTCAGGAGTGGCCAGCACTGTCAGCGCGCGGACGCGCTCAGGGACGCGCTCGCATGCATGCTGCCGCAGCCAGCTACAACAGACGTCGCTTGTGGCAGCGGCCGGCCCTCAGCGGCGCGATCGCTCTTGCTCTGCTCGTGTTCGCAGCCATTGGGACCTGGCTGGCCTGGCCTGGTCGTTCGCCGATTCCCGCGCAGCCAGCACCCGCCGCATCCACCGTCGAGGCTTCACCAGCGGCCACAGCTTCCCTACAGCAAGTAATGCCATCACCTACCGTCGCGCCACCCACAATGACCCCAGCGACGATCCCCGCCGTTAGCGTCCCCCCGACCGCCACAGCCACACTGACGTCGACGGGAACGCTCACGCCGACCACGCACCCGCAAGAGACCAGCGCGCCCATGGTTGTCGCGACCGCGACACCGCAACCGACGTCGACCGACGAACTGGGCAATGATACACTGCCTGAATCCCCGACTCCAGTCGCCAACGACGATGCGACGCCCGAGCCGCCGTCGCCGACTCGCGCGGGCGACGCGCCGTCGAATCCGCCCACCCCGGCCCGCCACGGCGAAGACAACCCGACGTCCGAACCGCCCTCCCCGCCTGGCGGCAGCGACCAGGAAACGCCATCTGAGCCGGGCCATCACGGCGACGATACGACGCCTCCTCCCTCTTCACCGTCCGGGGACGACGACCAATCGCCTGGCCCACCCAGATCACCGCGATCCGGACACTGACGTCACGGTCTGCCTTCTCGCTCTCTTATGATTGGTTGCGTCTGAAAATAAATCAGCGAGTCGGCGACTCCCCCTGATGTTCGCCGACTCGCTGATTCGTTCTCTCGCCCTTTCATTGATTCGCTTCTCTACCGATTCGTTGACCCGCTCTCTCGCTGATTCGCCGATTCATTCCCTCGCTCTCTCGCTTCTTCGCTGATGCGCCCCTCTTGCCCTACACCACCGCCGCCACCGCCAGGATCGCCGCCTCGACGCCGAACACCCACGCGAAGAGACGCCAGGAGACGCGCTGGCCGACATGCTTCCAATGATACTCGGCGGTGAAGATCACCAATGCCAGCCAGGCGATCCCCAACACGATCACGCTGGCGTCGCGCAGCACGACCCCGGTCCAATAGTCTCTCCACAAACGGCTATAGAGGCGCAACAAGAGCTGCTGCACCACTACGATCTGCCATAAGGCGACAACAACGCTGACCAACCATAGGAAGAAAGCCAGCGCAACAATCGGCAAGCGCTTCGTCCAGCCAGGCATGGCATCACTCATTCCTCACACCCCCCGCAGCCGCAGCTCTTCGGCGCGATGACAGGACACCCAATGGTCGGGCTTCAGCTCGCGGAATTGAGGCGGCTCCCTGGAGCAGGCCTCTTGAGCATAGCGGCAGCGCGGATGGAAATAACAGCCGCTCGGCGGATTGGCCGGGTCGGCCACATCCCCCTGCATCAGGATACGCTCCGACTTGTAGAGGGGATCCGGCTTAGGGACAGCGGACATCAACGCCTCGGTATACGGATGGAGCGGGGCGTTGTACAGCTCTTCAGCATCCGCCATCTCGACCACCTTGCCCACGTACATGACCGCCACGCGATCCGAGACATGCTGGACGACGCTGAGGTCGTGGGCGATAAAAATATAGGCGAGATGAAACTCTTCCTGGAGGTCCTTGAGCAGGTTCAAAGTCTGCGCCTGGATCGAGACGTCGAGCGCCGACACCGGCTCGTCGCAGATGACCAGGCGTGGGTTCAAGGCCAGCGCGCGCGCGATGCCGATGCGCTGGCGCTGGCCGCCGGAGAACTCGTGGGGATAGCGGCGCATATGCTCTGGGCGTAACCCTACGTGCTCGAGCAGGCGCACCACTGTCGCCTCTGCCTCTGGCCCTCTGCCCTTGCCGTGGATCACAAGCGGCTCGGCGATAATGTCAGAGACGGTCATGCGCGGGTTGAGCGAGTTGATGGGGTCCTGGAAAACCATCGACATCTCCTGGCGCAACAGCTTCATCCGCTGCCTGTCCAGGTCGAGCAAGTTGACCTTCTGCGGCTGACCGTCAGCGGAAAGGCGACTTGTTTTGAAGAGGATTTGCCCCGCCGTCGGCTCATACAGGCGCATAATGCAACGGCCCGTCGTCGTCTTGCCGCAGCCGCTCTCCCCCACCAGCCCCAGCGTCTCTCCCTCGCGCACGTAGAAGGTGACGTCGTCGACCGCTTTGACGAAGCCGATCGTGCGCCGCAGCAGGCCAGCCTGGATCGGGAAATGCTTCTTGAGCCCGCGCACGTCGAGGAGGATGTTATCCATCTCTGCCTGGTTTGCCATGGTCACCCTCGTCCCCTACGCTTGCTCATACAGGAGGCAACTCACCCAATGTCCCTCGCTGACCTTCTGCCAGCCGGGGGAGATGCGATCGCAGCGTCCCGGCATGAAGTCGGGGCAACGGGGGTGGAACAGGCACCCCGTCGGCAGATGGAAAGGGTCAGGCACCATGCCCTTGATCGACGCCAGGCGTTCTTTGCTCTTCTTGCCCACCCGAGGGATCGACTTCAGCAGATCGCGCGTATAGGGATGCTTGGGGTCGTAGAAGAGGTCGACGGCGCTGGCGCGCTCCACCTCCCTGCCCATATACATCACCACGATCTCTTCCGCCATCTCGGCGATCACCCCCAGGTTGTGGGTGATGAACATGATCGCCATATCCGTCGACCGCTGGAGATCGCGCATGAGGTCGAGGATCTGCGCCTCGATCGAGACATCGAGGGCGGTCGTTGGCTCGTCGGCGATGAGCATAGCTGGCTGGCAGGAGAGGGCGATCGCGATCATCACGCGCTGGCGCTGGCCGCCGCTCAATTGATGCGGATAGCTGTCGACGCGCTGTTCGGGCTTGGGGATGCCGACCTTCTGGAGCATCTCGATGGCCAGCTCGCGCGCCTCCTGCTTGGTCAGGCGGCGGTGCGCGCGGATCGTCTCCACCATCTGATCGCCGATCGTGCGCACGGGCATGAGGCGATGCAACATCGCCGCCTCCACGATGTGCGCGCCTGCCGTGTACACCGGCGTCAGCGAGCTCATCGGCTCCTGGAAGATCATGCCGATCTCGCCGCCGCGGATGCGGCGGATCTCCGGGCCGTCGGGGTCGAGCTGCGTGATGTTCACCGCCTCAGCCACGTCCGAACCGGTGTGACGCGCGCGCCGGTAGTAAATGATCTCGCCGCCAACGATCTTACCAGGGCGCGGCACCATGTTCAGGATGGCTTTGGCAGTCATCGACTTGCCGCAGCCGCTCTCGCCGATCACCCCTAGCGTCTGACCGCGTTTGATATCGAAGGTGGCGCCGTCGACCGCCTTGACGATCCCCTCACGCACATTGAACTGGATGCGCAGGTCCTTGATCTCAACCAGCGGCTCGCTCATCCGCCCTCCTCCTATCGTCCACCGTAAGGATCCATTGCGTCGCGCAGGCCATCGCCCAGCATGTTGAAGCCAAGGATGGCGGTGATGATGAAGGGCACAGTGAGGAGCAGCCAGGGCGAGAAGCGAATCGCGCGAATGGTGCTCACCTCCTGCAGCAGCACCCCCCAGCTCGTCAGCGGCGGCCGCAGTCCCAATCCCAGCCAGCTCAGCGCGGTCTCCGCCAGGATCATGCCCGGGATCGAGAGCGTGGCGATGACGATGATATGGCTCATCGCGCCAGGGATGAGATGCCGGAACATGATCCGGCTGTCCTCCGCCCCGAAGCTCTTGGCCGCCAGGACGTACTCGCGCTCGCGCAATGACAGGACGAGGCCGCGCACCTGGCGCGCCAGCCCTCCCCAACGGACCAGGGCCAGGATCAACGTCAACATGAAGTACACCCAGATCGGCGACCACTGCGGCGGGATGGCTGCGGCCAGCGCCATGAACAGCGGGATGTCCGGGAAAGCCGAGAGAAACTCGGTCGTGCGCTGCACGAAGAGGTCGATCGTTCCTCCATAATAACCGGAGATCGCCCCCAGCGTCGCGCCCAGGAAGAGGGTCAGGAACTGGCCGATGAGGCCGATCAACAACGACAAACGGCCACCGTAGATGATGCGCGAGAACAGGTCGCGCCCCAGGCGATCAGTACCGAAGATAAACACGTGGGCCTCGGGGTCTTTGGGGTCGGGGCCGAAGAGATGGATATCCATCGGGATCAGCCCCAGCAACTTATAGGGCTGCCCCTTGACGAAGAAATAGATCGGAAACTGCTTGGTATCGTCGACGACGAACGTGCGCCGGCGCGTGGCCAGGTCCACTTTGCGTTCCAGGCCATAGACAAAGGGGCGCAGATGGAAGCGGCCCTCTTTGTCCACGAAGCGCGGCCACTGCGGCGGCGCTTCCAGGTAGTCGGACGTATGTTCAAGCAGATAGGGGGCAAAGAACTCGGCAAGCAATCCGCAGCAGATATAGAAGAGGAGGACGATCACAGCGCCCACAACAGCCAGGCGGTTCTTCTTGAACCTCCACCATACCAGGCTCCAGTAACTCTGGCTGATCTGCTTACGGGGCTGGGTTGAGGATGCGACCGCTTCCGTCATTTTGGGTCCCTCCACCGTATCAAAGCGGACGGAACAGCATGGCCCTCCTGGCTCCGTCGAGCGGCGCGAGGCTCAAGGTGCCAGCGGAAGGCCGGGATCGATTCTCAGTCCAGTCGAATGCGCGGGTCGGCCCACGCGAGCGCCAGATCGGCCAGGAGGTTGCCCACGAGCAGGAGGGCGACGAAGAAGACCAGGCAAGTGCCGGCCATGTACATGTCCTGCTTTTGCAGGGCCTCCACAAACAGAGGGCCGATAGTGGGAAGATTGAGGACGATGGCCACCAGCGCGCTGCCGGTGATGATGCTGGGGATCGCCTCAGAGCCCAGGATCACGATCAAGGGGTTGATGGCGATGCGGACGGCGTGTTTCCAGATGACGGTGCTGTTCTTCAGGCCGCGCGCGCGCGCCGCCTCCACGAACGGCTGCCCCAACGTATCGAGCAAATTGCCTCGCATGATGCGGATCAGGCCAGCGGTGCCGGTGACCGCGCTGATCAGGGCGGGCACCCATAGATGCTTGAGCAGATCCACCACACGGCCCCAACTCCAGGGCGCGTCGCGATACTCGCGCGAGAACAGGCCCACGACATCTTGATCGAGGATGACCACGGCGAAGAAGAGGACGACGAGCGCCAGCAGAAAGCCGGGGGTCCCCAGGCCGATGAAGCTGATCGTCGTGAAGATCTGATCGCCCAACGAATATTGTTTGACGGCAGAGTAAACGCCGATCGGGATGGCCAGGACCCAGGTCAGGATGAGGGTGGCCACGGCCAGGATGACCGTCATCGTCAAGCGCTCGCCGATCAGCTCGCGCACGGGGCGCTCGTACTTGAACGATTCGCCAAAGTCGCCCTTCAGGAAATTCGTGGCCCAGATGACATAGCGCGTGAGCAGCGGCTTATCCAGGCCATAGCGCGCGCGATACTCCTCGACGCGCTGTTCGGCGCTGCGATCGCCGCGCGCCTGCAACTCGGCCAGCTTTTGGGTCAAGAAGTCGCCAGGCGGCAATTCGATGATCAGGAAGCTGACGAAAGACACCAGGACGATCATGATAAAGGCGTAAACAAGGCGCCGCGCAAGATAAGCAAGCACAGGGACCTCCCGGCCAACAGGGTCCGCGGGGCGTCGCGGTCAACGCGAACTGATCGCGGCGCCCCGCGCGGGGTCGGCCTCTATCCGATCCAGTACTGCTCAGGATGCGTGTTGCCAGGGCTGCCAGGCGCCCACGGGCCGAGCACGCCGTAGGTGGGGACGTTATGGAAGTTGTTCTTGATCACGACAGGCATCGGCTGGTCGCCGGATGCGCCGAGGGCGAAGGGGCCTTCCTCGATGTGGATGCGGATCGCCTCGTAGACGATCTCGTGGCGCTTTTCGATGTCCGGCTCCTCCAGGCCCTGCTTGTACAGCGCCTGCAGCTTGGCCGCCGGGCTATCGGGCGCCGGCTCCCAACCTTCCTTGCCGCCAGTCTGATAGTACAGCCCCTGCATGGGGAAGGCGCGCGAGCCTTCGCCGCCGCCGCGCAGCGGGAAGACCCAGTCGGGATAGGTCCAGAGGTCGATCTCCGACATGTGCATGTTGCGCAGCATGTACAGCCCATAGTTGCCGCGCAGGGTCCAGTCCGGTTGGCCGATCAAATTGTTGACGATCGTCTTGATACCAACCGCCTCCAGATCCCTGGCGAACACCTCCGTCGATTCGGTGGCCACTAGCTGGCCGCCCCAGTCGCCGAGGTCGAGGATCAGCTCGAACTTCTCGCCGCTGGGCAGCTCGCGGAAGCCGTCGCCATCCACGTCCTTGAAGCCGATCTCGTCGAAGCGCTGCTTGGCCAGCTCGGGATCGTATTCCGCGTCGGCGGCCGCCCATTCCTCAAAGACCTGCTTGCCCTTCTCGCTCTGGAAGTGCCACGCCTGCGGGCTGATCGTCCCCTGCTGGGGCGTGCCGATGCCATCCCACACGACGTCGATCAGACGCTGGCGGTTCAGGGCCACGGATAGCCCCTTGCGGAACAGCTTGTTGCGCAGTAGCTCGCGGATCTCCTTGGCTTTGGGAGTCTCTCGGGCCGGATCGTAGTCCTGTTCCTCGTGGTAGTCCTGGTTGATCAGCCACCCCGGCCAGGCGCCCGCGCCGTTCATCCAGCCTTCCTGAATGTGATAATCGCCCGCCTCGGCCTGCTCGAGCAGGAAGGGGATGTTGCGCGGATCGTCGGTGCCGCGGAACGAAGCCTCGTACTTGCCCTGGGAGATCTGCAGCGTCCGCACTTCCGGATCGACGATAATCTCGACCTCCAGGCGGTCGATGTAAGGCAACTGGTTGCCCTCGGTGTCGACTTTCCAGTAGTAGGGATTGCGCTCCAGGGTCGTCAGCTCGCCGACTTTGTAGTCGACCACGTGCCAGGCGAAGAGGGTCGGGTAATCAGGATTCTCCCACCAGCGATCTTTCTTGTCAAGCTCTTCGTAGGTGCTGGCGGGGTTGTACTTGGGATGGAACTGCTGGAGATAGTGCATCGGCTTCATGAGCGGTTCCCACTCCCAGAACCCCTGGGCCAGGACGTAGGGCATGATCCACTGCGCCCTGTCGAACTTGATGACCCAGGTGTAGTCGTCGGGGAACTCCATCGTGACCGGCGTGCCGTCGGAGTTGCGCGCCCACCAGGGGACCTGGATCACCCTGTACTCCTCATTGAGGGCCAGGTCCTCCCACCAGAACTTCAGGTCCTTCACGGTGAACGGCTCGCCGTCCGACCACTTGACCCCCTCGCGGAAACGGAAGGTAATCGTCTTGCCGTCGTCGGACCATTCGTAGCTGACGGCCAGGCCCGGCTGGTAGCCCGTGTAGTCGGGCTTCCAGCGCACAGGAGGATCGTAGAGCTTCATCTTGAAGTTGGGGATGCTGTTGTCCCAACTCACGCCGTGCCAGGTGCCGCCGTACTGGCCGACCGATTCGACCGGCACGACCACAGGGGGATCTTTGGGCAGGCGCTCGTCGACGGGGGGCAATTTGCCTGCCTTGACCAGCTCGGCCAGCATGGGAGCTTCCTTGTACTTGGAGACGACTGCTGGCGCTTCCTCGGCGGCGGGGGTCGGCGCTTCTTTGGGGGCTTCCACCGCAGGCGCTTCTGCTGCAGGGGCTTCGGGCGCTGGCGCCTGGCCGCCGCAAGCCGCTGCTACGGCGCCCGCCGATACGATCGCCGACAGGCGCAGGAAATCACGGCGGGTCATTTGTCGCTTGCTCATGATCTTTCCTCCTCTCTAAAAACGTGAACAGCGGCCCTTCGTTGGGTCCGCTACCTGGCCTACTGGCCTGCAAGGATAGGAGTGATGGGGGAACCACGAGACGTCGATCCCATGCGGCGAGGGGACTGCGATTGAAGTGTGGGATCGATACCATTATACAAAGGCAGCAAAATGCTGTCAATCACATTGACGACATCGCTGCACAACGGGCGAGAGAGCGAGCAACAAGCGCTGCTGGCTGCGCCGCGCTCGCCCCCTGCCCATCGATCGTCACTCGTCACTCGTCAGTGATCAGCCCCTACGCCTTGCCCCGCGGATAGTTCGCTACCTCCTTGGTGATATACACCGTGTACGAGGTCACGCCGATGCTCTCGAAGCACGGCCAGTGGCAGGCGGCCACGCCAAAGCGGTCCGGCTCGAGCTGCTCCCCTTTGACGTACGGCTTCCACATGTCCGCGGGCGTCACATGCCACAGGAAGACGCCGCCCACGTCTTCGCACAGGATATGTTGCGCTTCGACGTACATCTGATGGCGCTTCTCGGGATCGTTCATGACCGTCCCCGCCTCGCGCACCAACTGGTCGAATCTCTCGTTCGTCCAGGCATGGCGGCCGCCCGAGAGCCAGATGCCCAGCAGGTTGGAGGCGTCGAAGTAGTCCATGCCATAGGACACCATGCCGAAGGTGATGCGGTGGGCGTTCATCTCGTCCATGAAGATCTTGGATTCCTTGTTGCTCACCTCCATGGCGATGCCCAGGTTCTCCTTGATCATGGACGCGATGGCGTTGCCGATGGCCTGCCCCAGCTCGAACTCCCCGCGCAGCCAGAACTCGATCTTGGGGAACCCCTGACCATCAGGGTAGCCCGCCTCCGCCAACAGGCGACGCGCCAGCTCCGGGTCGAAGTTCTGGTATTTCTCCAATTCCTCCGGCGGGACCGCATCTGGGAAGCCTGGCATCAACATGCCATAGGCAGGCCGCCCCAGCACTTTGATGATGTTGTCCACCAACGCCTGGCGATCGATGGCATGAGCGAAGGCCTGCCGCACCTTGAGGTCGTTGAAGGGCGGGTTGTACGTGTCGAAGAACAGGTAGTGGGTGCGGAAATCGCCGAAGCCAGGATGGTACTGCTTCTGAAGCTCAGGGTCGCTCATGATCAGGTCGAGATCGGCGGGCGAGAAGGTGTAGCACCAGTCGACCTCATCGGCCAGATACATGCTGAACTCCTGGTTCTTGTCGCCCAGGATGAAGATCAGCCTCTCCAACAGCGGCTTATGGCGACCCGTGTAGTTCTTGTTCGGGCCGAGGATGATCTGCTTACCCTTGGTCCACTCCTCCAGGAGCCATGGCTCGGACGAGACCGAGGTCTTGGGGTCGTTGTTGTAGTACTCGCCGTGCTTCTCGACAGCGTGCTTCGCCAGCGGCCGCGAGAAGATCATGGTGGCAGGCGTGAACGGCGCTGGCCTCTCGGTGACGATCTGCAACGTGTGATCGTCGATGGCTTTGACCCCCAACTCAGTGACCGGCAGCTCTCCTGCGACCACTTTGTCCCAGTTCTTGGGATTGCAGGAGAAGCCCCAATACCAGGCGAAGTCGTAGCCGTGGGCCGGGTCTGCCGCATACTGGAAGGTGAACTCGTAGTCGGCGGCCGTCACCGGCGTACCGTCGCTCCATGTCAGCTTGGGATCGAGGTGGAAGGTCCAGGTGACGTTGTCGTCGGCGACCTCCCAAGACGTGGCGGCGCCGGGTTCAAGCTCGAAGTTCTTGTTGAGCTGGACCAGCGGCGTGCTCAGCGTCTGCCATGGCGGGTCAGGCCGGTTGTACACGGCGACCGCGAAGTCGAGGGTCTGGCGCTCCAGGGCCAACACGCGCAGATACTGCTGTTCGGGCGGGGCGGCATCGGGAGGCAACGGGTTGCCCCAGGCGTTCAACACGGCGCCTTCCGCAGCTTCCGGCGCGGGCGTTGGCGTGGCCGCTGGCGCCAGCTTCTCCGGCGTAGCCGGCGCCGGCAGCGGCGTCGGGGTGGGCGCAGGCGCCTGCGCGCCACCCGCGCACGCGGCAGAGATCGCGCCCGCCGCGGCCAGGCCGGACAGGCGCAAGAACTCCCTACGGGTGATGAGGCGATTCATCGTGACCTCCTTACACGAGACATGGGGCGCTCTCCCCGTGGCGAAACGATGCGCTGTCGAAGCGCCCACCGCACGACTTCGGTCACTGGGTATACGGATCGAGCGCATCGCGCAGGCCGTCGCCCACGAAGGTGAAACTGAGCGTCGTCAGCGCGATCATGATCGTTGGGAAGAGAGCCAGGTGCCAGTAGACGCGAATGTACGCCTGGGCCGAGCCGACCATCTTGCCCCAACTGGGGAGGGGGTCGTTGATCCCCACCCCCAGGAAGCTCAAGCCAGCCTCGGCGAAGATCGCCGCCGGGATGCCCAGGGTCACCATGATGACCAGCGGCGGCAGCGCGTTCGGCAGGAGATGACGCACGATAATGTGGCGGTCGGTCGCGCCGATCGCGCGCGCGGCCGTCACATACTCCTTCTCGCGCAGCGCCATGAGCTGCGCGCGTGTCAGGCGACAGGAGCCGATCCAGCTCGTCACGCTGATGGCGAGGATCATGTTGAACAGGCCGGTGCCCAACACGCTCATGATGAAGAGGGCGAACAGGATGCCGGGGAACGCGGTCATCACCTCGATCAGGCGAGTCACCAAGAAGTCGGCCGTTCCCCCACGCCAGCCCGCGATCGCCCCCAGGGGCACCCCGATCGCCAGCGCGACCGCCTGCACCAGAAAGCCGACGATCAGAGAGACGCGCGCGCCGTAGATGATGCGGCTGAGGAAATCGCGGCCGACCGCGTCGGTGCCCAGCCAGTGACGCAGGCTGGGGAACTGGCGCGCCTCGCTCAGGACCGCCCGGTCATAGGGATAGGGGGCGATGACATCAGCGCCCACCGCCATCACGATCAGCGCGATGACGACAACCAGGCCAGCGACCGCCAGCTTGTTCTTGAAGAAACGGCGCGCCGCATCGCGCCACAGCGTGCGATAGCGCAGCGGAGCCGCAACGACGGAGGCCGGCTCAGCCATCTAGCTGCGCCCCCCGAGCCGCACGCGCGGATCGGCGATCGTGTAAAGCAGATCACTAATGAGATACATGATCCCCCACAGCAACGCGATCAGCAGGATCAACGCCATGATCATCGGATAATCGCGCTCCCAGGTGCTGGTGACGAAGAAACGCCCCAGGCCAGGCACGCGAAAGACCGATTCGATGAAGATCGAGCCGGTGAGCAGGTTCGGGATCTCCGGCCCAAGCACGGTGATGAGGGGGATGAGCGCGTTCTTGAAGACATGCCGCAAGATCACCTGCTTCTCACTCAACCCCTTGGCGCGCGCGGTACGAATGTAATCGGCGCGCAAGGCTTCGAGCATACTGACGCGCGTGTAGCGCGCCACCATCGCCATCGGCGCCAGAGCGTAGGCGAGGACGGGCATGATCACATGCTCCGGGCGCTCCCAGCCGCCGGTGGGCAGCCAACGCAGGCGCACGCTGAAGATGAGGATCAGCCACGTCGCGACCACAAAATTCGGGACGGTGATCCCCAGGTTCGCGACGAAAGTGACGCTGTAATCGAGCCAGGAGTTCTGACGCAACGCGGCCAGGATACCGAAGAACAGACCGAACCCGTAGGCCACAGCGATCGTCATCAGCCCAAGCTGGATCGTCGGCGGCCACACGCGCGCGATCAACTGCAGGACCGTCTCCGTAGGGCTTTGGAAGGGAATGCCGAAGTCGAGATGCAGCGCATTCCACATGTAGCGCAGATACTGCTCCCACAGAGGGCGATCGAGGCCGTACTTGCGTAAGATGTTGGCTTTGGCGGCGGGGGGGAGAGGCATCTTATCCTCGTCGAACGGCCCCCCAGGCACCGCATGCATGAGGAGAAACGTGATCAGAGAGGCGGCGATGATCACAAACCCCAGGCCCGCCAGCCGCCCCAGGATGTAGCGTGTCACGAAGGTCGCTCCCTTGCGTTGTGCTCAGCGCATCATCCCTTGATGCCAGTCACCGTGATCCCGCCGATAAACAGACGTTGGGCGAAGAAGAAGAGGAGAAGCACCGGCAACGTCAGGATCGTGGAAGCCGCCATGAGCAGATTCCAGCGCGGCTGCTGCATATACCCCTTGAAGCTGGCCAGGAACAAGGCGATCGTCCAGTTCTTCTGCGAAGAGAGAAAGATCAACGGCTCCAGGAGATCATTCCAATGATACACGAAGGCGAAGATCGCCACCGTCGCCAGCGCCGGCTTGGAGAGCGGCAGGATCAAACGCAGATAGATCTGCAGGCTAGACGCCCCGTCCACACGCGCCGCGTCGTCCAACTCTTTGGGGATCGACAGGAAGAACTGACGCAGGAGAAAGATATGAAACGGCGCGCCGAACCAGTAAGGTACGATCAACGGCAGAAACGTGTCGAGCCAGCCGATCCTTTGAAAGAGGATGAACTGCGGCACGATCGTGACGAACCGCGGCAACATCATTGTACTGATAACCAGGAGAAACAACCAGTCGCGGCCAGGGAAATCGAGGCGGGCGAAGCCAAACGCCACGAGCGAGCTGGACAGGGCGACCCCCAATACCCCCAGGGCAGCGATGATCGCGGTGTTCAGGGCGTACAGGTGAACCGGATGGCCAAGGATCGTCATCGAATCGATGAAGTTGCGCCAGACCGGCGGATTGGGGAGCCATTGGGGGGGAATGCTGAACACCAATGCGTCCGGCTTGAGCGCCGTCGAGATCATCCACAAAAAGGGCAAGGCCATGGCCAGGCCGAAGGTGCACAGCAACAAGTAAGCGATCGCCTGCCGCAGCATGCTGCGCTCACGGCCTCGCACAAGGACTGTCCAGCCAGCCCGTTGTACCGACACGCCCAGGCTCTTCACCGTGCTCATCCCATTCGCCTCTCTAGCCCCGCCCTCCCTCGAACTCATAGTACACCCAGTGGCGGGCCAGCCTGAGCTGAAGGATCGTCGCAGCGACGATCACGATAAACAGGACCCACGCCAAAGCCGCCGCGTACCCCATCTTCAGGAAGTTAAAGGCGTTGAGGTAGAGGTACAGCGCGTAGAACAACGTGGCGTTCAGCGGTCCCCCGCGCGTCATCACATACGCCTGCGCGAAGTACTGAAACCCGCCGATGATCCCCAACACCAAATTGAAGAAGATCACCGGCGACAGCATGGGCAACGTGACATGAAGGAACTTGGCCGTCTCACCCGCCCCGTCCAGCGCGGCCGCCTCGTACAGGTGAGGCGGAATATCCTGCAGGCCGGCCAGGAGAATGATCATCGCGCCGCCAACCGACCAGAGGCTCATGCCGATCAGCGCGGGCAAAGCCCAACGCTCGGAGATCAACCAGGCTGGCCCCTGGATGCCGACCTTGGCCAAAAGATCGTTGATCAGCCCCAACTCCGGGTGATAAATCCACAAGAAGATCACCGCCACGGCGACCGCGCTCACCTGGGAAGGCATGTAGAAGATCGTGCGGAAGACAGGGATGAAACGCACCTTCTGATTGAGCAGGATCGCCAGGAAGAGCGCGAACGCCAGTTGCAGGGGAACCGCCGCGGCGACGTAAGTCAGCGTCACCTTGAGCGATTGCCAGAACAAGGGGTCCTGGCTGAACATCTGGACGTAGTTATCGAACCAGACCAGACGCGGCGGGCGGATCAAGCTCCACTGGAAAAAGCTGAGGACCAAAGAAGCGGCGATTGGCCCTGCCGTGAACAGGAGAAAGCCGACGATCCAGGGCGAGATGAACAGGTATCCTTCGATCGCCTGCCCCAGACGGCGTCCTCTCCACGCGCGCTTGCGATCCATGAACTTTCCCCCTGGCAAGATGACAAGGCCCATCCGCTACTCAGAACAGCGTCCACGCCCTTTAGCAGGACTGCATGAAACCGTGGAGATCGCCTGGGGCGAAAGCCGCCAGGCTCCAGCGGTTGCAAGAAGGAAACCCGCCGCGCGGGTTTACACATCGCCAGCCGTCCGTTTCAACGGATGGCGTCCCGACGGGACATGGCATCGGATGAAGCCGACGCCAGAGGGTAAGCGAAGGCAATGCCTTCGCCTACCCAACAGCCGCCAGGCTGAATCGCTGTCTGCGGGGGCGCGGCGGCCAGCGACGCTAGAGTTTCACCGTCAACGCCGCCGTCACCTTGGGAGCGATCTCAGGCAGGATCTCAGCCGCCTTGACCTTGCCCAGGAAGATGGCCTGGATGGCGTCGTTCTGGATCTTCTCGACCTCGCCGACGTTAGGCGGCGCCGGCACCAGGATGCCGTACTCGCCCGCTTTGGGCACAACATCCCAGGCGGCGTCGATCCCCTCCCTGGCCCAGGGCTGCTTCTCGTTGACCGAACGCCGCGTGCCCGGCGTGGCGTTCTTCTTGACGTACAGATACTGGCCCTCCGGCCCGACGATGAAGTTCAGCCACTTCCAGGCTGCGTCCTTGTCCTTCGTGGTCTTGGGGATCACGTTGAAGGCCGTGTGCAAGAGCGTTCGTCGAAGCTTGCCGATAGGCTCCGCCACCATATCCCATCGGAACTTCTTGGCGTCCGCGAGGGCGCCGATAACCCAGGTGCCCACGCGCTGCATCGCCGCGTAGCCCGACTGGAACATATCGCCCATGCCCTCGGCCTGCGCCGGCGACGGCATGATCACCGCCTCCTGCAACAGGTCGGCCCAGTACTGCAGGGCTTCGATCGCCTCCGGGCTGTCCAGCAGACACTTGGTGTAGTCCTCATTGTAGACCTGGCCGCCGTTCTGCCAGATGAGTTTGTAGCTCCAGTGCAGCCACCCGATGAAGAGGCCGTCCGATCCCCAGATCTTTTTCTCGGGCTGCGAGATCTGCCGGGCGATCGAGACGTAGTCGCCCCACTTCCATTCCTCCGTAGGATAAGCCACGCCAGCCTGGTCGAAGAGGTCCTTATTGTAGAAGCAGACGTGACCGTTCCATCCATCGGCGATGCCATAGCGCTTGCCCGCGATGACCGGAAAGTTGTAGAAGCTCTCGATGAAGTCGGCGGCGTTGAAGTCGGGCTGATTGTCGATGAACGGCTGCAGATCGATCACCTGGTCGGCGCGGCCGAAGTCCAGCACGTGCGGCTCCCAGACGCGGACCACATCCGGCAGGTTGCCAGCAGCCGCCATGGTGAGAATTTTGGTGGGGAACTCTTCGGGAATCTGCTGCAACGTGACCTTGACTTCAGGGAACTTGCTGCTGAAAAGCTCCACGGCCTCTTTGCGGAAATCGGCGGGGTCATGGAAAGCGTAGACGATCTCGACGGGCGCCTGCGGGACGGCAGCGGGCGCTTGCGGTTGGGCCGCGGGCGGCGGCACAGGCGTGCAGGCGGCAGCCGTCGCGCCAGCGGCGACGATCCCAACGCTGCGCAGGAACTGACGACGCGAAAGCTGTTTCTGGCCAACCATGGGGATCCTCCTTATCGAAACGCGCGAATCTTGAAAAGCCGCGGGGGTCACAAAACACAAGGGCGCTGAGCTATCAATTGCACTGTAACGCAAATACGAACGCCTGTCAATCAGGACCCCGAAAAAGGTTGCCAAAACCCATCAGATGCGCTACCATGATCATTATCTTCCTGGCTGAGGTGGGCGGTGATCAGACAGACCTTCGAGCGCGAACTGCAGCGCCTGCAGACGGAGATGTTGGCCTTGGGCAGCATGGTCGAGAAGGCCTTGCTCGAGTCCGTAGAGTGCCTCAAGCGGCGGGACCTGGAGTGCGCCAGCCGCCTCATCGCCGACGATCGCGAGATCAACGCCAAACGCTACGCGATCGAAGCCGACTGCCTGACGTTGATCGCCACGCAACAACCGATGGCCGGCGACCTCCGCACGATCGCCGCCATCCTGGAGATCACGACGGAGCTAGAGCGCACCGGCGACTACGCCAAAGGGATCTCCAAGATCAGCCAGTTGATCGGCGCCGAGCCATTGATCAAGCCCCTCGTCGATATCCCGAAGATGGCCAACAAGGCGTGCGATATGCTGGCGCGCGCCCTCCAGGCGTTCGCCGAGCGCGACGCCGAGGCCGCGCGCGCGATCCCGCTCGAAGATGATGAGGTGGACGCCCTGTACAACCAGGTGTACCGTGATCTGCTGGCGATCATGATGGCGGATCACAGCAAGATCGACCAGGCGACTCATCTCCTGTGGGCCGCCCATAACCTGGAACGCGCCGCCGATCGCGTCACCAACATCTGCGAGCGCGTCATCTTCACCGTCCAGGGGCGCATGATCGAAGTAGACACCGAGGACCTCTAGGCCCCGCGCCGCGGCGCTAGACCCCAACTCTCTGCCGCATCCAGGCGATCAGCTCGCGCGCTTTGTCAGCGCTGTCCGCCTCAGCCGCGATACGCAATAATGGCTCGGTGCCCGAGAAACGCAGCAACACCCAGTTATCGTTATCCAGATAAAACTTGCTGCCATCTTCGTGGGAGACGCGCCGCACGGGATAGCCCGCGATGGCGGCGATGCGATCGGCTGCCAGCGCCTTGGGGACCGCCACGCGCAACTCCGGCGTCGCTGGCAAGTTCTCCTCCACGATCTCCAAACACCCAACCAGGCGGTGGATCTCCTCCAACAAGTTGGCGACGCTGCGCTGCGTGCGCGCCAGCATCTCCACCACCAACGCGCAGGCGAAGATGCCATCTTTGCCCAGGATGTGGCCGCGGATCGTCAATCCGCCGCTGCTCTCTCCCCCCAGCAACACATCGTGAGCCTTCATCGCCGCCGCGATGTGCTTAAACCCTACGGGCACCTCATAGCAAGGCTCCCCCAGGCGCGCGGCCAGGCGATCGAGCAAGTGCGTGGTCGCGACATTGCGCACCACGCCGCCGCGCTGCCGTCGCTCCCCGCGCAGCTCATGCAGATAGTAGTAGAGGAGCAACAGCAGGTCGTTGGTCGACACGTAGCGCCCCTGATCGTCGACGATCGCGATGCGGTCGGCGTCGCCGTCCATCGCCAGGCCCAGATGGTATCCTCCCTCGCGCACATGGGCGATCAACAGGCCCAGGGCGTGCAGATCCGGCGCGGGAGAACGCCCACCGAACAACGGATCGTGGCGGCCATGGATGGTAGCCACCCGACAGCGCGCCTCCGTCAGAATGATCTCCAGCGTGACCTGGCCGACGCCGTACATAGGGTCGAGGAGCACGCGCAGGCCCGCGCGCCGGATCGCCTCGAGGTCGATCAGCGCCTCGACGGCGTCGACGTAGGCGTTGGTATAGTCGGCCTTGCGCGTCAGCCCTGCCCTCAGCGCCAGGTCCAGCTCGATCCTGGCCACGGCCTCGGCCGGCAGACGGTTGGCTTCCGCCTCGATCGCGCGCGTCTGTTCGTCGAGCAGGAGAGCGCCGTCCGACAGGAACACCTTGAGGCCGTTCCACTGCGGTGGGTTGTGGCTGGCCGTGAAGGCCAGGCCGTAGATCGCGCCGGAGTGTTGTGTGGCATAGGTGATGAGGGGCGTGGGCGCGGCCTCAGCGAGGAGGATCGAGCGCACGTTGTTGCCTGCGAACACTTCCGCCGCCGCCTGCGCGGCCATATCCGACAGGAACCGCGAGTCGAAGCCGATGAGGACGCCGCGCTCCTCCGCCTCCTGGCGTATGACGTCGTTGGCCAGGGCCTGGCAGAGGCGGCGCACGTTGTGCAGCGTGAATCCTTCGCCGATGATGGCGCGCCAGCCGCCCGTGCCGAAACGGATCTCGTTCTCCTCCTCGTGGCGGCGCGGCCGCAAGGCGCGCTTCTGGAGGATGAAAAGGGCCTCCTCGCGATCCTCAGGCGTATTGATGCCGCGGATCTCCTCCAGGTCGACGGTCCGGTGGCTGACCACCTGATGGCCCGACTTGATCAGATGGCGCACCACCTCGGTGAGGGGGAGATCGCGGCCGCGCCGCCCCTGAGCGAGCTGCTCCAACGTCGGGAAGAGGACGCTGGCGCGCACGATGTAGGCGCCCACGTTCAGCTCGGTGATCCCGCGTTGGGACAGGGATGCTTCGGCCTCTTCGACCACATCGATGATCCGGCCAGCCGCGTCGCGCACGATGCGGCCATAGGGGAGGGGCTGCTCGGTCTCGGCCGTCAGCAGCGTCAGCGCAGCGTCTTTCACCTGATGGCGAGCGATCAGGCCGCGCAGCGAAGAGGGGCGCAGCAGCGGCGTGTCCCCATAGAGAATGAGGAGATCGCCCTCATACCCGTCCAGGGCCGCGCGCGCGGCGAGCACGGCGTGGCCGGTGCCCAGGGGGCGCGGCTGCTCCACATAGCGATAGGCAGGACCGAGATGGGCGCGCACCTCGGCGCCGCGCGCGCCGACGACCAGGATGATCTGCTGTGGCGCCGCCACCCGGCGCGCCAGGTCGACGACATAATCCAGGATGCGTCGCTCGCCCAGCGGCTGCAACACCCAGGGAGTAGGCGCCCCGGCCGTAGGGTCGCGGCCAGCAGCCAGGATGATCACTTGCATCAAAGACCTCGTCATATCCTGTTGTTGGCGGTCAAGAGACCGCCAACAACAGGCCACCAAGTTCGCGACGGGTCTCCCGACCCGTCGCCTTCGTCGTTGGGTCGCCAAGTTCGCGGCGGATATCCCGACCCGCCGCCCTCGTCGTTGGGTCGCCAAGTTCGCGATGGGTCTCCCGACCCGTCGCCTTCGTCGTTGGCGGTCAGGAGACCGCCAACGAGCAGGAACAGCCGACCCGTTCAGCCCGCCAGCAACGCGCGCGCCTCCGCCGCCCAGTCCGGATTGGCCAGCATGGCGCGGCCGATCGCAACCAGATCGACCAGGCCCTCGCGGATGATCCGGTCGGCGTAGAGGGGATCGGTGATGCCGCCCGCGACGACGACAGGGACATCAACCACAGCCCGCACTGCGGCCGCAGTCGGCACAAAGTAGCCCTGGCTGATCCCATCCCAGTCGGGGGTCGGCGCGCCGATGAGGCCGCCCGAGATGTCGAGCAGATCGACGCCCGCCGCAGCCAGCGCGCGCGCCGCCTGCTTGCCCTCCTCCTCAGTCAGCCCGCCAGGAAGATAGTCGTTGACCCCCAGCCGATAGAGCAGCAGCCGATCGGCGGGGACCTCGGCGCGCACGGCTGCGACGACGCGCAGCGGCAGGGCGAGGCGGCGCGTCAGGTCGCCGCCATAGGCGTCATTGCGGCGATTGGTCAGCGGCGAGAGGAATTGATTGAGCAGATAGCCGTGCGCGCCGTGGATCTCGACGAAGTCGAAGCCAGCCGCCATAGCGCGGCGCGCGCCCGCCGCGAAGGCTTCGACGATCGCGTCGATCTCATCCGCTTTCAGGGCACGCGCCGGCTCGGCGGCGCCGTGGACCAGGCCTTCCGAAGGGGCGACGGGCTGCGCGCCGATCGAGGCGTGCGTCGCTTTGCCGCCAGCATGCGTGATCTGAATGCCGACGACGGCGCCGCTGGCGCGCACCGCCTCGGCCAGGGCGCGCAGGCCAGGGATCAGCGCATCGTCGTAGATGCCGAGCTGGCGAATGTTGGCGCGGCCATCCCACCGCACGTAGGTGTGCTCGACGATCACCATCCCCACGCCAGCCCGCGCGCGGCGCACGTAATGTTCGATGTGAGCGGGGGTCACTGCGCCATCGCTGCCCGCCATGTTGTTGGCCATGGGCGGCAGGACGATGCGGTTACGCAGGGTGAAGTTCTTGACCGTGAGGGGCGAAAAGAGTCCTGGCATGAGGTCCTTTCCAGTTGAGAATCTATCCGAAAAGTTGCGGCGCGGTCTCCTGACCGCGCCCCTGGCTGGTCAGGAGACCAGCCAGAACTGTTGATCGCCATCAACGTCGAGGACGGGGGCTGTTCGTCCTGGCTGGTCGGGAGACCAGCCAGAGCCGTTGATCCCTTCCGGTTAGAAGCCATTGGCGGCGATCACGCCGTGATACCAGCGCCCGCTGCGTTTGATGATGCGTCGCTGGGTGGCGTAATCGACATAGACGATCCCAAAGCGCTTGGTGTACCCGTAGGCCCACTCGAAATTGTCCATCAGCGACCACACGAAGTAGCCGCGCAGGCGCACCCCATCGCTCAACGCGCGATGGGCCTGCTTGAAGTGCTCGCGCAGGTAAGCCTCGCGGCGCTCGTCGTCGATCTCGCCCGATGGCGCGACCATATCCTCGAAGGCGCAGCCGTTCTCCGTGATGTACAACGCTGGCGGGTTGTAATCGCGCTGGAGGCGCGTCAGCAGCTCGTACAGGCCGACGGGATAGACCTCCCAGTCCATGGCCGTGTACTCAGGCCCCTCGACGCGGACCCCTTTCGTGCGCAGGATGGGCGCGTCGGGATCGTCGGCGACCACCGACCGCGTGTAGTAGTTGACCCCCAGGAAGTCGAGGGGGGCCTGGATGCGGGCCATGTCGCCGGGAGCCACCTGCGGGGCCAGATCAGCATACAGCTCGAGCATATCGGCGGGGTAGGATCCGCAGAAGAGCGGATCGAGGAACCAGCGATTGGCGTACCCATCATGGCGACGGGCGGCGGCGATGTCCGCCTCGCTGTCGGTGGCCGGATGGACAGGCGAGAGATTGAGGGTGATGCCCACGCGCGTGGACGCGTCGCCAGCATCCCGCAACGCGCGCGCGGCCTCGCCGTGAGAGACCAGGAGGTTGTGAGAGACCTGGAGCGCCAGGCGCGGATCGCGCAGGCCGGGCGCGTGGACGCCCATGAGGTTGCCCAGGAAAGCGACCACCCACGGCTCGTTGTGGGTGATCCAATCGTGGACGCGATCGCCCAGGCGACGACCGACGACCGCGGCGTAATCGGCGAAGTAGAAGGCGACATCGCGGTTGGCCCAGCCGCCGATCTCCTGCAACGCCTGCGGCAGATCCCAGTGATAGAGAGTGACAAACGGGCGGATGCCAGCGGCGAGCAGGCCGTCGACCAGGCGATCGTAGAAGTCGAGGCCAGCCGACGCCACGCGGCCGCGGCCGCTGGGCAGCACGCGCGGCCACGAGATCGAGAAGCGATAGCCGCGCAGCCCCAACTCCTGCATCAGCCGGATATCCTCCGCCCAGCGATGGTAATGATCGCAGGCGACATCGCCCGTATCGTTATTGACGATCTTGCCGGGCGTGTGCGAGAAGCGGTCCCAGATCGACTCACCCTTGCCGTCGGCGTCCCACGCCCCTTCGATCTGGTAAGAGGCCGTGGCTGCGCCCCACAGGAAGTCAGCAGGAAAAGTCATATCGCTCATCCAATCGCTCCTTATACCTGAGAATTTTGAGGTCAACATCGCGAGTTACGCGTGGCTCTCCCCACACGCTGACGGCCACGCCCCCAATGACAACAGAGGCAATGCTCGCCTCATTCAGGAGCTTCTGCAGAGCATGGAATCGAGTGAAACAGAGATTCCATGTTGTTGTTGCCACTCCGCTAGGCGGCGTAGCCTCGACTGAAGCTCGGCCAGAGCCGCGCGCCGATCTTCCTCGAACAGACCAGCCGTCTCCTCCAGTTGCCTCGCAAAGGCGCGTTGCAGCGCCAGCCACTGGCGAACGCTATCTTGAATGCTCAGCTCCTGCAGAAGACGCGTCTCGATCTCATCGAATGCATCCCACCCTTCGCGCAGGCTCTTCAGTTCGCACATAATGGTCCTCGTGATAAGCGTTCACCCTCAATCAGCTCCCCCTCAAATTGGGAACCGGCCTCCGGACACGAGCCTTGCAGGCAATTTGGTTGTGCACGGCGAATGACCACCTAAAGCCTTGAATCCAACCTTCGGTGAGTACGTAGTTCCAGAGTTGGAACGCGCCTGCCTCGCCCCAGACAATCGATCGCGAACGGTGATCAGATTATACTCTCAGGGGATGCCATAGGAAAACCAGGAAGAGGACAGGATGATCCACGACGCCTCATCCTCCCTGGCAAGGTTCTTGGCATCCCTCGCCTCACACGGTATACTGCCCCTGTCCTCGCCGGTTGACGAGGAACTTCTGCCCCTTTCTATCCACCGGAGGTCAACGCATGAGCAACCAACTTCTCGACATCCGCATTGGCACACTGGTCAGCGGCGGCCCCAAGACGGCGGACGTCATCCGCCAGATCAAGGGATATGGCTTCGAGAGCTTCTCGATCACCTTCTGGCAGACCGCCGGCCAGACCGACTTCGTGAAGCTCGCCGATGAGGTCAAGGCCGCGATCGGCGACAGCGACATCAAGATCAGCTCGCTGGGCGTCTTCGGCAACCCTCTGGAGACCACCCCTATCGACCTGGAGACGCTGCGCACGTGGGAACAGTGCATCGACCACGCCCACCTCTTCGGCGCCGACATCGTCGCTGGCTTCACGGGGCGCCTGCGCAATCGCCCTGTCCCCGAATCGCTGCCGCGCTTCAAAGAGATCTTCGATCCTCTGGCCCGTCGCGCCGCCGACAAGGGGGTACGCATCGCCTTCGAGAACTGCGACATGGGCGGCGACTGGCAGACCGGCGACTGGAACATCGCGCACGCTCCCACCGCCTGGGAGATAATCTTCAACGAGTTGCCCTATGACCATATCGGCCTGGAGTGGGAGCCATGCCATCAGATGGTCAGCCTGGTCGATCCTATCCCCCAGTTGCGCGAGTGGGTGCATAAGGTCTTCCATTTGCACGGCAAGGACGCCACCGTGATGTGGGATGTCATCAAGAAATATGGCATCCGCAGCGGCAAGCCCTACGTCTACCACCGCACCCCTGGCTTCGGCGACACCAACTGGGCCGACATCATCACCATCCTGCGGCTGGGCGGCTTCAAGGGGTCGATCGATATCGAGGGATACCACGATCCGGTCTACCGCGGCGAGCTGGAGATGACAGGCCAGGTTCATGGTCTGAACTATCTTAAGGCCTGCCGCGGCGGCGCGCAGTTCATCCCCAACCCAACCTGAGGCAAGGCCCCAACGCGGCCAGAGACACGCGAAGTAACTGTGTTGGATGTCAAGTCTTGCTGGCATGGAGAGTTGGGTCCCAGGGGCGGTTATGCGCGGAGTCAGCCCACCTTTCGCGACCCTCGCGCCTTCGCGTGCGTGAGACCACAATCTACTGGAGGGAAACCTATGAGCAGGATCGTTGACGCCCTTCATGTCATCGACACCGTCGCTGCGGCTGGCCCGTTCCGGCCCACGTGGGAGTCATTGCGCAATTACCGCGTGCCGGACTGGTACATCAACGGCAAGTTCGGCATCTTCATCCATTGGGGGCTATATGCGGTGCCGGCCTTTGGCAACGAGTGGTATCCACGCAACATGTATCAGCCCGGCTCGCGCGAGTTCGAGCATCATGTGAAGACCTACGGCCCGCAGTCGCAATTCGGCTACAAGGACTTCATCCCGCTTTTCAAGGCGGAGCGCTACGATCCGGCGCATTGGGCTGATCTCTTTCGCCGGGCTGGCGCCCGCTACGTCGTCCCCGTCGCCGAGCACCACGACGGCTTCGCGATGTACGATTGCAGCTTCTCGGACTGGACCGCCGCGCGCATGGGGCCGCGCCGCGACCTGATCGGCGACCTGGCCGCCGCCGTGCGCGAAGCGGGGCTGGTCTTCGGGTGCTCCACCCATCGCGCCGAGCACTGGTGGTTCATGGACGGCGGCAAGCTCTTCGACTCGGACGTGCGCGATCCACGCTACGCCGAATTCTACGGCCCGGCCCATCCGCGCGATTCGTGGCCTGACGCCACCTACCTGGACGAATGGCTGGTCCGCACCTGCGAGCTGGTCGACAAATATCGCCCGCAGCTCGTCTGGTTCGATTGGTGGATCGAACAGCCGATCTTCCAGCCCTACCTGCAGAAGTTCGCCGCCTACTACTACAACCGCGGCGCGCAGTGGAACCAGGGGCCGGCGGGCGGGGTCGCTATCAACTACAAATACGATGCCTTTCGCGAGGGCACGGCCGTCTTCGATGTCGAACGCGGCCAGCTCGACCGCATCCGCCCGTACTTCTGGCAGACCGACACCTCGATCTCCAAGAATTCGTGGGGCTACGTGGCCGAACAAGACTACAAGAGCGCCGAGTCGATCATCCACGACCTGGTGGATATCGTCAGCAAGAACGGCGCGCTCCTTCTCAACATCGGCCCGCGCGCCGATGGGACGATCCCCGAACCGGAAGAAGAGGTCTTGCTCGAGATCGGCCGCTGGCTGGCGATCAACGGCGAGGCGATCTACAACACGCGGCCCTGGCGGCTCTTCGGCGAGGGGCCGACGCGCGTCCTGGCTGGCGCCTTCACTGATACGCAGCGCGCTCCCTTCACCAGCGCCGATATCCGCTTCACCGTCGCGCGCGAGGCGCTGTACGCCATCGTCCTGGCCTGGCCCGCCGATGGCCAGGTGACGATCACCTCGCTGGCGGAGGGGCGCGAGCTGTATGAGCGGCGCATCGGCCAGGTCGAGTTGTTGGGCAGCCCCGAGCCGCTGGCCTGGACGCGCGACGCGCGCGGCCTGCACGTCACTTTGCCGGCGCAGAAGCCATGCGACCACGCCTTCGCCCTTCGCATCACGCCAGCGGCGTAGGGTAGTCAACGAATAGGTGACAACGAATGGGGGCAACGAATCGGGCAACGAATGAGTGACAACGAATGGGGGGCAACGAATCGGGCAACGAATGGGGGGCAACGACTGAAAGGCAACGAATGAACATGGGAGCGAATGGGCGAGGGAAGGCGCCGTCTTCGCGCGAGGATGAAAACACAAGGAGTGGGGTGGCCGTCCACGAATCCTGATCGCGAATTCACGAATGACCATAACTGCAAACAAGACGCCCCGATTCAGGAATGTGATTCGCGTATTCGTGATCAGATTCGTGGACGGCAAGGCCTGGAGAGCCACTGGGGCGCCGTCATGGGGACGGCGATGTGGCAGATGACATCAGATGTCAACGAATGGATGGCAACGAATCAGGAGGGATCTATGCTGACCCATCGCGAGCGCGTGTTGATGGCCGTCAATCACCGCGAGCCGGATCGCGTCCCCATCGACCTCGGCGGCCATCGCTCTTCCGGCATCATGGCCATCGCGTACCACAAGCTCAAGCGGTACCTCGGCATCACCAGCGGCGACATCTACGTCTACGATATGATCCAACAACTGGCCATCATCGAGCCGGAGGTGCTCGACCGCTTCGGCGTCGATACGATCGAGCTGGGGCGCGGCTTCGCCCTCGACCCGGCCGACTGGCGCGACTGGGTCCTGCCCGACGGGACGCCCTGCAAGATCCCAGCGTATATCGAGCCGGTGCGCGTGGGCGACGACTGGCACCTCTACAGCGCCGACGGCGTCCTCATGGCTGTCCAGCGTCAGGGCTGTCTCTACTTCGAACAGGCGCACTGGCCTTTCCTGGACAGCGATGAGCAGGAGTTCAACGATCTGGCCACCCCTTTGAGCCGCGTGATGTGGTCGGCCGTCGGCACGCCGCCCGCGCCGATCGGCTATGACGCGGCGGGCCTGGCGCAGCTCACGGCGGGGGCCAAAGCCCTGCGCGCCCGCACCGATCGCGCGATCCTCGGCCTCTTCGGCGGCAACCTGCTCGAGATCGGTCAGTTCCTCTTTCGCATCGACAACATGCTGGCCCTGCTCGCCGCCGAGCCGCGGCGCGCCCATCGCTTCCTGGATAAGCTGGTCGAGATGCACCTGGCCAATCTCGAGAAGTTCCTGGGCGCGGTCGGCCCCTACATCGACATCATCCTGTTCGGCGATGACCTGGGCATGCAGACCGGCCCGCAGATCTCGCCGCGCATGTATCGCGAGTTCTTCAAACCGCGCCACGCCCTGATGTGGCAGCGCGCCAAGCAGCTCGCCGATGTCAAGGTGATGCTCCACAGTTGCGGCAGCCTGACCGCCCTCCTGCCCGACCTCATCGACGCTGGGCTGGACATCATCCAGCCGGTGCAGACCACCACCGCCGACATGGACGCCACTTACCTGAAGCGCGAGTTCGGCCGCGACATCTGCCTGTGGGGCGGCGGCTGCAACACGCGCGATGTGCTGGCCCAGGGCACCCCTGCGCAGGTCGCCGCCGACGTGCGTGCGCGCGTGCGCATCCTGGCCCCGGGCGGCGGCTTCGTCTTTCAGCAGATCCACAACGTCATGGCCGACGTGCCGCCCGAGAACATCGTCGCCATGCTCGAGGCCGTGAACACATGACAGGAGGCCGCCTCCGCCAACTCGCCAATTCGCTCTCTCGCCTTCTCGCCGATTCGCTCTCTCGCTGATTCGTCCTCTCGCTGACTCGCTAACTCGCTTTCCCAAGGAGTTCCAGTGTCCCTCTTCTTTGCCATCGATCGCGAATTCAGCTCCCCCTACCAGGAGGATGTGCTCGCCCTGCGCGCCAGCGCCCTCAACCGGCTGATCGTCGCCGGCCTCGCCGTCGGCGGGCTGTGGTACGCCTACATGACCGGCGTCCTCGAGATCGTCGACCTGCGCCTGTGGAGCGGACCGTTCACCCTGATCCTCTGCAGTTGGCTGGCCCACCTCCTGACCGCGCGCGTCGGCTTCGCGACCGGCGCTGGCCTCTACGTCGCTGGCGTGTTTCTGACCATCCCTCTGGCAGCCTGGGCCTATGCGGATCCCTCGCTTCTCCTCTTGCTGGCGCTGGCGATCGGCGTCGCCGGACTGTTGATCGGCCCGTTGGTCGGCTTCCTCACCGCGGCTCTGACAACGCTCGCTTTGGTGGGCTATGCCTTCTTCTCGCCCGTTGCCGCTGTACCTGCCGCGATCGCCTGGCGCGCTTCCTTGTTCGCCTGCCTGATGGCGTTTCTGATCTGGATCGCCACATATCCGTTGCGCACCACGCTGCATTGGGCCTGGGATAGCTACGAGCGCGCGCGCCGACAAACCGAGGCGCTCATGGAGCAGCGCGGCGAACTGAGCCGCGCGCTCAAGGACCTCGATCTCGCCTATCGGCGCCTGGAGGCGATGGCGGCCGAATTGGAACGCGCGCGCCAGGCCGCCGACGAGGCGCGTCGCCTCAAGGCCGAGTTCGCCGCCAACATCAGCCACGAGCTGCGCACCCCCCTCAACCTGATCATCGGCTTCAGCGAGATGATGGTGATGGCCCCGCGCACGTACGGCGAGCCGCTCCCCGCCAGCTATCGCGGCGATGTGCAGGCCATCTATCGCAACGCCCAGCATCTCTCGACCCTGATCGATGACGTGCTCGACCTCAGCCAGATCGAAGCTGGCCGCATGGGGCTGGTCAAGGAGCCGATCGATCTGGCCCAGGTCGCCCAGGAGGCGGTCAACGCCATCGCCCACCTGTTCGAGGAGAAAGGGCTGTATCTGCGCCTCGCGTTTCCTCCACAACTTCCTCTCATTCCCGCCGATCGCACGCGCGTGCGGCAGGTGCTGCTCAACTTGCTGAACAACGCGGCTCGTTTCACCGACCAGGGAGGAGTCACGATCGCCGCGCAGGTCGACGAAGGCTGCGTGACGATCAGCGTGATCGACACGGGGATCGGCATCGCGGAAAGCGACCTTCCTAAGGTGTTCGAGGAGTTCCGCCAGTTGGACGGTTCGATCCGGCGGCGCGTGGGCGGCAGTGGGTTGGGACTGGCGATCAGCAAGCGGTTCGTGGAGCTGCACGGCGGGCGCATGTGGGTCAGCAGCCAGCTCGGCGTCGGGACCACCTTCTTCTTCAGCCTTCCTTTGCAGGACTCGGCCATGCCCAGCACGCTGCCGCCGCCCTGGGAGACATGGGCGCGCTTCTCCAGCCGTCGCGCCGCCGACCGGACGATCGTCGTCGTCGACCCTGAACCGGCGACGGCCCATCTCTTCGCCCGTTACCTGGAGGGGTATCGGGTGGCTGCCGTCAGCGACATCGAGGCCGCCCGCGCGCGCATGGCGGAGGAGGCGCCCCATGCGGCGATCGTCGTCGCGCCTTCGGGCGAAGAAGGGTGGCTGCAACTCCGTCGCGCGCGCGAGGGGCTCCCCACGCTGCCCATGATCGTCTGCACCTTGCACGGGGGCGCCCACAGCGCGCGTCCGGCCAACGTCGTCGCCTATATGACCAAGCCGATCACGCGCGAGCGCTTCCTGGCCGCCTTGGGGAGACTCGGCCCGCAGGCGCGCTCACTGCTCATCGTCGACGACGAACGCGAGGTGGTGCGCCTGCTCAGCCGCATGGCGCGGCTGGCGACCCCACCCTATCGCGTGCGCACGGCCTATAGCGGCGCCGAGGCGCTGGCCCAAATGGAACGCCGCCGCCCCGATGCCGTTGTCCTCGACCTGCTCATGCCCGAAGTCGACGGATACACGGTGATCGAGCACATGCAAAAGGACCCACGGTTGTCAGCGATCCCCATCCTCATCGTCACCGCTCGCGGCCAGGAACAGGAAGTGATCACAGCGGGATTGGTGGGGGTGACGCGGCGGGATGGATTGTCGATCGGAGAGTTGATGCGCTGCGTGCAAGCCAGCCTGGATGCCCTGCGATCCCCAGCCTTGCCGGGCAATCAGGATCCAGAGAAGATTTGACAGGGGACGACTACTTCGCTAAGATAGCCATCAAGATGGCTATATGGGGGCATCATGGTGATTAGATATTCGATCGCTGAAGCCCGCAATCGTTTCGCCAAAATCATCCACGACCTCGATGATGTCGCACAGGTCGAAGTGACTCGTCGCGGCCGGCCGGTGGCTGTTCTGCTCTCCATCGAGGCGTTCGAACGGATGAAAGCGCAGAGAGGCGATTTCTGGCAGGCTTATACAGCATTTCGGGAGGCGTTCGAGCTGGAGCGAGAAGGCGTCGAGCCTGAACTGTTCACAGGAGCACGTGAGCCATCTCCTGGGCGAGAGGTGGACTGGTGACGATCCGTTATCTGCTCGATACCAATGTCCTTTCCGAATCTTTGCGTCCCGTCCCCAACCCGCGCGTGCTCGATCGCCTGCGAGAGAACCAGACAGCGATCGCCCTTCCGTCGATCGTCTGGCATGAGCTGTGGTACGGCGCCCGTCGGCTGCCTCCCTCACGCAAACGCGCCATCATCGAAGCGTTCCTGCGAGATGTAGTCGCTCCCACGATCCCTATCCTCCCTTATGATCAGTTTGCGGCGACATGGCACGCCCAGGAACGGGCGCGCCTGGCCCAGATCGGGCAACCTCGACCGTTCGCAGATGGACAGATCGCCGCGATCGCTGCCGTGAATGGCCTAACGCTGGTAACATCCAATACAAGCGATTACGCTGCCTTCCAGGGCCTCCGCCTGGAAGACTGGAGCGCTGACTGAAGTCCCTGGACCAGTCAGCGGGATCACGCCACCTTCACCACTCGCGCCAGGGCGCGCAATAACATCTCTTGGGTGACCGGCTTGGCCAGGAAATCGGCCGCACCCAAGGAGAGGGCCAGCTCACGCTCCCGCAACACAGAACATACGATGATGGGGATCCCTCGGGTGGCCGGATGGTGCTTGAGGTTCTGCAGCACCTCCCATCCATCCTGGGTCGGCATCATCACGTCCAGGGAGATCGCCGCCGGTTTCAGCGTTTGGGCCATGTGTAACGCCTGCTGGCTGGAGGTCGCTCCTGCCATCTGATAAGGGCTGGCGCTCAGATAGCGGCGGAAGAGCTGAATGACATCGGGGTTATCGTCGACGACGAGGACGATCGGCGGCGTGCGCGCTGGCAGGCGCAGCCGGATCGCTTCCGGGGGCTCGCCGACGATCGCGAGCGCTCCACCCTGGCTGGCCAGCAGATGCTCGGCGATCGCGAGGCGATCCTCATCTGCCCTGGCCGGCGCGGCAGCGGCTATCCCCTTCCCTGCGATAGTCAAGTGGACAGAGGCTTCCGCAGCGGCCAGATCGACGTGGATCGCGCCTGCGTGTGCGCGATGGAGGACATGGCTGAGCACGTTGAGGAGGACCTGGCGCAGGACGACGCGATCGCAGGCGACCAGAGGGAGGGATGCGGGCGCCGTGACCTGCACAGTCATCCCCTGACGGGCGATCAGCTCTTGCAGCGTGGCGAGGACGCTGGCGAGGGTGGCGTTCACATCTGTCAACTCCGCCCCCGGGGCGGCGCTCATGCGGGCGACCTCAGCGTCCAGCAGAGCAGTGGGAGTAGCGGCCTCTCTCCGTTGCGCCTGCACCTGGCAATAACGCGCCCACAGGCGCTCGGTCAACAGGCGCAGGCCTTCCACCTGCTCGCGCCGAAACTGGCGCGGGCTGATATGCATCTCCTGCGCGACCTGGCAGGCCTGCAGCCCCTCAACGTAGCGCAAAGACAGGGCCAGGTAAGGGCGCCACAGAGGGGCGGTCGAGGGGACGTGGGGCGCTGGCCGCAGCGATTCGATCGCCTGGAGGAGAAGCCGATGCAGCGAAGCGCCCTCGGGAGCCTCTGCCGCAGGAACTAGAAGATCGGCCAGCGGGTGGCTTTCCAGATAGGCTTCGTCATACAGGTGGGCCAGGGCTTCCCGAAGCAGTCCGGCAAATGTCTCACGATCCATGTTGCGATTATGCCCGTCGCACAGGGGGCCTGTCAAGCCTCCTACTCCTTTGTGCCATACCAGCAGCGCGCGGATCGAGCAGGACGACGCCGGGAAGGGGCCACGATCTGTGAGGCGCTGGCGTCGTCCGTATCGAGATCGCCCGCCATCCCAGCCCCCTCCCCGCTGGCCTCGCTACGGGCCGTGCGGGGCGCTCAAGCTGCCGCAGCCCTCTCTCCAGCGCTCGCCAGTCCGCTGATGTCCTACTCGACCAGAGAGGAAAAATCAGTCTGGCCGCCCACTGACCGCCTTTAGGCCGCCCGGCAGCGAGCGAAGCGCGTTCCAAAGGGATATAATGGGAGCAGTCTCAGATTTCGCTCACTACTTCGTTTGCCGTCGAGGGCCTGGAGATCGGGGCTTTCCCGTTATCGTCTCTCTCGACGGCGCACTCCCCACCATGCTGTAAAACGAGGAGGGTCAGATGTCTGCTCAGTCGTTATCTCGTCGTCAGTTCCTGCGTATGGCGGGGCTGACCGCCCTGGGGGCGGCCGCGGCGGCCTGCGCCGCACCGGTCGCGCCCCCCGCTGCTGCTCCCGCTGCCGCCCCTGCCGCTGAGGAGGCCGCGCCCGCAGCGGGCGAGATCAAACTCCAGTTCTGGACCGAGGTAGCTGGCGAATGGGTCCAGAAGCAGATCGAGGCCTACAAACAGGTGAAGCCCGAAGTGACTTTCGAGTTCGTCACCTTCAAATGGGGCGAGATGACCCCCAAACTGCTCACGGCCAGCGCAGGCGGCACAGCCCCCAACTGCGTGATCCAGGATCGTTTCCGCATGGCCGGTTGGGCCAGCCGCGGCGGCGCCACCGAGCTGACCGACTACATCACCCAGTACGATGTCAAGGCGGAAGATTACTGGCCAGCCACCTGGGCGGAAGGGGTGTGGATGGGAAAGGTCTATTCTATTCCGTTCAACACCGACGGCCGCTTCATCTTCTGGAACAAGGAGCTGGTCGCCGAGGCGGGCTATGATCCCGAGGTGGAGCCTCCCACCTACGACTGGGCCGCGATGATCGACATGGCCCAGAAGCTCACCAAGACCACCAGCGACGGCGCCGTTGAGATCATGGGCTTCGTCCCCTCGCAGATGCTCAACTACGGCAACGGCGGCGACTACGTCTACGCCTGGGCCAACGGCGGCGAGTTCATGAAGGACGACAAGACCGCCTGGCTCGACAACCCCAAGCTGGTCGAGACCCTGCAGTGGCAGCTCGACTGCATCAACGCCGTGGGCGGCATCCAGAAAGCGGCTGATTTCTCGGCGGGATGGCCCACCCAGGCCGGGTTCTCCCCCTTCGGCGCCGGCAAGCTGGTGTTGATGGTGAGCGGCGACTGGAACCTCAGCAACTTCGCCAAGTACTACCCCGATTTGAAATTCGGCATGGCGCCGTGGCACATCCGCAACGACAAGGAAAAGGTCACCGGCTTCGCTGGCGGCTTCTGCCTAGCCATCCCGGCTGGCGCCAAGAACCTGCCTGCTAGCTTCGAGTGGCTCCACTTCATCAGCACCTACGAGGCGCAGGTGGACCTGGGCATCGAGAACCAGAGCATCCCCTGCCTGAAGAAGGCTGCCATGAGCGATGAGCTGATCAACAGCTCGCCGTTCCCCGAACTGCGCAAGCTGGCCAACGCGTCGATGGAATATGCGCGCTTCCGGCCGATCACGCCGGTCGGTCAGATGATCCAGGACCTGTGGACCTACCCCGGCACCGGCCGCGACTGGGTCCTCTACGGCCAGAAGACCCCTGAGCAGGCCTGCGCCGACATGCAGGCCGAGGTCCAGAAGGCGCTCGACGAGTTCTGGGCTAGCATGTCTTAGCCCACCTGAGGTACAATGAGCCAGGGGCAGGCTCGTCGCGGGATACTTCATCCTGCTGACGGGCCGCCCCGAGGCTTACGCCAGAGAATCTGGACACATCGGTCAGATTTTCCCATCCCATGGGAACTGATCTCCCTCTTTCCAAGGAGTTGACGACCAGGCAACCTCTTGGGTTGTCCAGCCCTCTGGTCGACCGGCGTGGGGGGAAACGCTGATCAAGGGGAAGGCAGTGAAAAGTTTACGCGCTCGCGATACGTTCTGGTTCTACCTCTTCGCCTCGCCCTGGATCCTCGGCTTCCTGCTCTTCAGCCTGGGGCCTATGCTCGCTTCGCTGTATCTTGGCCTCACGAACTATTCGGTCCTGATGCCAACGCGTTTTGTCGGCCTCTACAACTACCAGCAGATGCTCCAGGACAAATACATCGGCATCTCGATCTGGAACACGATCTACTACGCTGGCCTGGCAGTGCCCCTCGGAGTGACAGCCGCGCTGATCCTGGCATTGCTCCTCAATAACAAGAGCCTGCGCGGCCGCTCCTTTTTCCGCGCTGCGTTCTACGTCCCTTCGATCATGCCCATCGTCGCCCTCTCGATCTTGTGGATCTGGTTGCTGCAGCCGCGCTTCGGGCTGATCAACACCTTCCTGGGCTTCATTGGCGTCTCAGGCCCCAACTGGCTGGGCGACCCGGCCTGGGCCAAAGCTGGCCTGGTCCTGATGACGCTGACAGGCGTCGGCGGCAACATGGTGATCCTGTTGGCTGCGTTGCAAGGGGTGCCGGTCCACCTCTACGAAGCAGCCGAGCTGGACGGCGCTAACGAGTGGAACAAGTTCCGCCACGTCACCGTGCCCATGATCTCGCCTGCGATTTTCTTCGTCGTGATCATCGGTTTCATCAACAGCTTCCAGGTGTTCACACAGGCCTACGTGATGACCGACGGCGGCCCGGCTGACGCCACCATGTTCTATGTGCTCTATCTCTACCGGCAGGCTTTCAACTATTTCAAGATGGGATACGCTTCAGCGATGGCCTGGTTCCTCTTCGTCGTCATCGTCGCGCTCACGGCAGTGCAGTTTCGCTTAAGCTCCAGGTGGGTGTACTATGGCGGTCAATGAGCCTGCTGCTGGCATCCACGGCCCAGGCCAGGCGACGATCTGGGCGTCCTTCAGTTCCTGGCGCGTTCTACGCGTCGCCAGCGTCCTCGTGTTGCACGTCGTAGTGACAGCCGGCGCCGTACTGTTCGCCTTTCCTTTCTACTGGCTGATCATCACCTCGGTGAAGTCCGACGCTCAGCTCTTCGTCTTTCCGCCTGAGCTGATCCCCAACCCCATCGAGTTGACCCATTACGGCGACGCGCTGAAAGCCGTCCCTCTGCCGCGCTATTTCGGCAACACTTTCTACCTGACCGTGCTGAACGTCGTCGGCTCGATGTTTTCCTGCTCGCTCGTCGCCTACGCCTTCGCGCGCTATGAGGTGCCCGGCAGCCGCGTGCTCTTCGGCGTCCTGCTGGCAACGATGATGCTGCCTCATCATGTGACGATGATCCCTCTCTTCCTCGTCTTCCGCACGTTGGGCTGGGTTGACACGCTCCGGCCGCTATGGGTGCCCTCCTTCTTCGGCAACGCGTTCCTGATCTTCCTGTTGCGCCAGTTCTTCAAGACCCTGCCGCCCGAACTGTTCGACGCCGCTCGCATCGACGGGTGCTCGGAGTTCGGACAATACTGGCGCATCACTCTCCCCCTCTCCAAGCCGGCCCTGACCACCCTGGCCATCTTCCAGTTCCAGTGGACGTGGAACGATTTCCTGGGGCCGCTCATCTACATCAGCAGCCAGTCGAAGAAGACGCTCGCCCTCGGCCTCCAGGATTTTTACAAGACGCATACGGTCGAGTGGCAACAGTTGATGGCGGCGTCGACGCTGATGGTGCTGCCGGTCGTCTTGCTCTTTTTCTTCCTCCAGCGCTACTTTATCGAAGGAATTGCCCTGACCGGCCTGAAGGGGTAGACTACGCCCGCGCGGTCGCCTGCCCCCCAGCCAGGGAACGAACGACGGCCGGCGCGCAGCCATGCCGCGTTCGGGCGCGTTCGTCGTGCGGCGGCGTTCGCAGAAGATGTCTCAAACGCTCTCCATGAGCCTCTCGGAGGGCGAAGGCCGCACTGAGTCCATCGTGCGGCGTCGTTTGCAAAAGATGTCGCGAACTGTCTCAATAGATCGGGAGGAATCCATGCCCCGCACCACCGTTCACATGATCGGCCAGGCCCACCTTGATCCGGTGTGGCTGTGGCGCTGGACTGAGGGCCGCGCCGAAGCATTGGCCACCAGCCAGTCCGCCGTCGATCGCTTGCGCGAGTACCCCGAATTTCACTTCGTCCGCGGCGAATCGCAGGTCTATGAATGGATCGAACAAGAGGACCCCGCTCTCTTCGCCGCGATCGTCGAGTATATCCGCCAGGGTCGCTGGCACGTCGTCAACGGCATGGTCGTCCAGCCCGACATGAACCTGCCCAGCGGCGAATCGTTCGTGCGCCAGGTCCTCCTGGGCAAGCGCTACATGATCGAGAAGCTGGGGGTCGAGCCGCGCGTCGCCTATTGCGTCGACAGCTTCGGCCACGCCGGCACGCTGCCGCAGATCTTCAAGAAGTGTGGCTTCGACGCTTACGTGTTCATGCGGCCAGGCCCTCACGAGAAGGAGCTGCCCGCTCAGGCCTTCTGGTGGGAAGCCCCCGACGGCAGCCGCGTCCTCGCTTTTCGCATCACGGCCAGCTACGGCACCGGCCCTCATGACCACACCGACCATATCCTGGCCGCGGTCGCCGCCAAACCGCCCCAGCTCACGCATACGATGTGCTTCTTTGGGGTGGGCAACCATGGCGGCGGCCCCACCAAACAGCAGATCGAGAACGTGCAGCAGATCGCGCGAGCGCGCCAGGACGAACTGGAGATCCGCTTCAGCCACCCGCAGGCCTACTTCGACGCCATCCGCGACGAGGCCGCGAGCCTACCTGTCGTCGCTGACGAGCTGCAATACCACGCCGTCGGCTGCTACTCGGTCGTCAGCGCCCTCAAGCGCGCCCATCGCCAGGCCGAAGGCCATCTCCTCGTCGCCGAACGCCTGGCCGCCCTGGCTGAGGCATGGGGGGCGCAGGCTGCCCCGCGCGCTCGCCTGCGCCCCCTCTGGCGCGACGTCTGTTTCAACGAGTTCCACGACACCCTCGGCGGCTCGTCGATCAAAGAGGCCGAGGACGAAGCGATCATGGCGTTCAGCCGCGTGATCCTCGGCGCCCGCGAGATCGCCAACGACGCCGGCCGCGCGATCGCCGCTCGGGTCCACACTGTCGGCCCCGCGGGCGGCGGTGCCTTCCTCCTTTTCAACCCCGCCGCCCACGCCGTCACGCAATACGTCGAGTATGAGCCGTGGATCGGCTGGGGATCGTGGGAAGACGGGCGTTGGGGCCTCACCGATGACCAGGGCCAGCCAGTGCCCCACCAGACCATCGACCAGGCCGCCGCCGCTGGCCGCCGTCTCGGCCGCGTCCTCTTCCCAGCCACGTTGCCGCCGCTGGGATATCGCGTCTACCACTTCGCGCCCGATGCGCCGCGCGCGCCCGAGACGGGCAGCGCGCGCGCCGAGGCCATCGCCGCCCCGCCACATCTGACGATCGGCCGCCCCGCCGCCTTCGCGCTCGAGAACGATCGCCTGGCCGTGCGCGTCGCCGCGGCCACAGGCGCCATCATCTCCTGCATCGACAAGGCCAGCGGGATCGAGCTGGTTGGCTCCCAGGGCTGGAATGTGACGCAGGTCCTCGCAGACACGAGCGACACGTGGTCGCACGCCGTCACCCACTTCGACCAGGTGATCGGCGTCTTCAGCGAGGCCCAGATCACGATCATCGACAACGGCCCGCTCCAGGCGTCGCTGCTCATCGAGCGCCGCTACGGCGCCAGCGTCTGGACGCAACAGCTCATCCTGCGCCACGGCGCCAGCGAGCTGATCGTCCACAACTGGCTGAACTGGCAGGGGCAATGGAAGATGCTCAAGCTGGCCTGCGATGTGGCGACCGCCCAGCCCACCGCCGTGCATGATATCCCCTTCGGCTGGCGCCAGCGCCCCACCCACGGCGCCGAGGTCCCCACGCAGATGTGGATGGATGTCAGCGGCCCCTCGGCGGCCGGCCCCACGATCGGCCTGGCCCTCCTCAACGACGGCAAGTACAGTTGCGATGTCAGCGGCAGCACGTTGCGCCTGACCATCCTGCGCTGCCCGCCCTACGCCTACCACATCCCGCACGTCATAGGCAGCAAGGGCCGCTACGACTGGGTGGATCAGGGGATGCAGGAGTTCACGGTGATCCTGCGCCCGCACGTCGGCGACTGGCGCGAGGCCGGGATCGTCGCGCGCGCCCGCGAGTTGAATCAGCCACTTGTGACGATCACGGCGCACAGCCACGCCGGGGCGCGCCCGGCGAGCGACTCGCTGATGGAGCTGACGTCGCAGGAGATGGAGCTGACCGCTCTCAAGCCCGCCGAGGACGGCCAGGGCTACATTGTGCGCGTGGCCGATCGCTATGGGCGCGGCGGGTCGGGCGAGCTGCGCTGGATGGGACAGCCGTTCGCTCTGACCCTGGCGCCCTTCGAAGTCGCGACGCTGCGCCTGACGCGCGCGGGCGACCGATGGCAGGCGGTCCCCTGCGACATGATCGAGCGGCCCTTGTGAGAGGCGGTCCCTCTACGCCAGCATGATCCAGAAGGTCATCGACGCGCTCGCATATATGGCCTGGGCGTTACGCTTCTTCCTCGGCTCGACGTTGTTCGGCCAGTGGCGACGCTGGCGCGTCGTCCAGGGGGTGGTGATCACCGATGATCAGATCCTGCTCGTCCTGCGCTCCAGCCCGCGCATCTGGGAGTTCCCCGGCGGCGGCATCGAGAAAGGCGAAGAGCTGGCCGCCGCCGTGGCGCGGGAAGTGTGGGAAGAGACGGGAGTGACGGTCGAGGTCGTGCGTCTGATCGGGACCTATCAGCGGCTGGGCTTCCGCCCGCATGACGGCATCGCCTTCTTGTGTCGGCCGATCGCCGGGACCCCGCGCCAGATGGGGGATGAGACAGTGGCGGTGCGCTACTTCCCGCTAGACCATCTGCCGCGCGGGCTGCTCCCCTGGTATCGCGAGGTCATCGCCGACGCCCTGGCCGCCGCCGACGGGCCCGTCACACGTCGGCGATGGCTGGGCCTGCGCGAGGTCATCGCCAGCCTGCGCATCGTCCTGGACGAGCGGTGGGGCAAAGGGACGGACAAGTCGGGCGAAGCGGCAAAGAGTGGAGGATAGCAATGTCGCCATGTCCATCCGATGCTGCAGACCCCGGCCATTGCACGTCCTCTGACCAGCTACTACGGACAGGGCGAGGTGTTTGTCTCGCGCGATCAAATCATGTTAGAATTCTGCAGCTATTCTGTGGCTACGCTGTCGTTGTAACAGTGTGCCAGCCATGGGATGAAGGGGGCGTTTATGTTTCAGCGACTGATCATCACCTCTGAGGCAACGGTTGCGCTCAAGCCTCTCATCGAATCAGCGATTCGGTCTGAACTGCGGATGCTGGATTTGGGGTTAGAGCGCACTCGTCAGCGTTTGCGTATGTTCGAAGAGCGCTATCATCTGACTTCCGAGGAATTCGAACGACGCTTTGATGCCGGAGAAGTCACCGAGAGCTTGGATTTTATCGAATGGGCTGGTGAGATCAAGACCCAACAATTGCTTGAGGCCCAGCGGCAAGCCTTACAGAGGGTTCAACTCAATTGATTGAGGACTCATAAGCACCAGGGCAGCGAAGCGAATATAGTGCCAACTGCCCAGCCCGATCTGGCAACTGTGTTGGATGAAATCCGGGGGATCCTTGCTGCTTGATCAGCCAGGCGATCTCGAAAGTCTGTGATTATTCGTAGCGCAGAGCGTCTGCCGGATAGATGCGCGATGCCTGATAGGCCGGCAACAGCGTCGTCGCCAGCGACGCCAGATAGGTCAACGCCATCAGGCCGCCGATCGTCAGCCAGGGGATCTGCCAGGGCGTCCCCATCCCGAGCTCAGAGAAGAAGCTGACCACAACGCGCTGTCCCAGCCAGGTCCCCGCCGCCGCGCCGATCACGATCCCCCACAGCGAGATGAAGCTCGCCTCGAGCAAGAACGCCAGCGCCACCAGGCGCGCCGGCATGCCGAGGGCGCGCATCATGCCGATCTGCTGCCGCCGCTCGACCACCGTCCGACTGCTGATCACCCCCAGCGCGGCGATCCCCACCAGCAGCCCCAACGCCATGAACCCCTGGAACAGTTGCAGGATCCCGCGCGTCACCTTCTGGCCCGCCGCGAACATCTCGGCGACGACGACCGCGTCGAGCGCGCTGTCCACCAACGACCGCTCCAACTGACGCGCGACGACGCCCGCATCCGCCCCTTCCTTGATCTTCACATAGAACCGGTCTGCCGCCAGCGGCGCCCCAGTCATGCTGGCGATGGCCGCTGGCCCAATCTGGATGCCTGGGCCAGCCAGGTTGGGGCCAGGCTCCAACACGGCGATGATCTGCAAGGTGTGCGTCGGTGCCTGGCTGGCCTGCGTCGTGGTCGCTGGCTGGCGCGCGGTCAGGTTCCCCAGCACGGCGAGCAGGCCCGGCTGCGTCGTCGTGCGCACCGTGATCGTCAACGGCGGCAGGACCGGCTCAGCCGGGTCGACGCCTGGGATGCGCAGGAAGCGCCGCGGCAACGTCATCTCCTCCGGCTCGTCCGCAGAGGCTGCGGCCAACATGCCAGCGCTGACGATCGCCACATCAGGGCGGGTGCGCAACGCCCCCCACACCGCAGCGTCGTCGACGAAGCCAGCCGCGCGCTGGCGGAAGCGATAGAAGCGCGCGGCCTGCGTAAGATAGTCCTCGTTGACGCCCGTGATGCTCGCCGGCGACCAGGGGGCCGCCAGCGTCAGGCGCGCCTCCACGGCCACTTCCCCGAATTGCGCGACCCCTTCGATCTGGGCCAGCGGCGCGTCCGGCTGTTCCCCCAGCCGCGCTTTGAGGTCGTGCACGGGGTTGAAGAACGAGAGCAATGTGGGCGATACGATGATCTCGAAGCCGGCGTTGGCCTGTGTGTCCGGCGTGATCAGCGCCTGCGTGGCCGCGATCACCACCGCCATCAACACCACCACGGTGACGACGATGGCGAACATCAACATCGTCAGGCCCGTCCGCGTGCGCGCGCTCAGCGGATAGGCCACCGCCATGCGCAGCACCGGCGCCAGGCCAGCAATGCGGCCGAGGGCGCGGCTGAATAACCGCAGGATGAGATCGGCGTTGTAGATCACGAGCAAGACGGCCCCCGTCACCAGCAACGGCCCGCTCAGGCCATAGGTGACCACCGCCACGAGGGGCGCCCATTCCCCGACCGGCGCGATCGTCGGCGCGTCGAGGCGGATCGGCAGGGACCAGATCGCGATCAGCCCCACGCCGATCAGGCTGTACACCAGGCGCTCGCGGCGCTCGGCGCGCCAGTCGGTGAAGCGCAGCAGGAGACGTCCCAACAGCGCCGCCAGCGCGATCAGGGCCGCCGAGGCGCCAACTTGATCGAGCTGCCCCTGCCGGATCAGTCCGCCAGCCACGACGCCGACCGCCAGCAGCGCCACCAAGATCAGGCTGCCGAAACGCCACAAGCGGCCCAACCAGCTCAGGCGCGCCGGGCCGCGCGCCTCGTCGGGGAGATCACGAATGGCGGCCACGATGTTGAGGCGACTGACGCGCCGGGCAGCCGCGTTGACGACGATGAACGTGAGGAGCACCCCCAGACAATAGGCGATCACGATCGAGGTCGGCGCCGTATAGTAACGGATGCGCAACAACGTGCTCTGCCCGCTGACCTGGCCCGCCACATCGCTGAACAACTGTCCGACGAAGCCTGCGATCGCGTAGGAGACCCCCAGTCCCAGCGCGACCCCGACGGCGGCTGCCAACAGATCGTAGACGATCCCCTCGGCCACGAACATGCGCACGAGCTGGCCGCGCTGCATCCCCAGGGCGCGCGCGGTGCCCAACTCGCTGCGCCGCTCCGCCGCCAGCATCACGAAGATCATGAAGATGAGAAGCACGCCCGCCAGGATCGAGAACGCGCCGAAGATGGCGAAGATCGCCATGAAGACCGTGCTCCCCGCTTCCGCCGCCCCGACCACCGCTTCCTTGGTGAGCGGCGCGATCAACGCCACTTTGTTCATTTCGGCGACGAGCCGCTCCAGCTCGGCCTGGGTCGTCGGCTCCAACGACAGGTCCATGAGCCATGTCGTCACGCGGCTGTCGGCCAGCGTGCGGCGCAGGTCGGCGCTGACGTCTGGCCGATCCAGCTCGCGCGCCAGCGTCGCCAGCGCCTCCGGCCACGGCGTGGAAGAACGGCTGCCCTGCAAGAAATCGGCGAACGCCTCGACGCGACGGCGCGTCCCGCGCGCCGCGCGCGCTTCCACCGGGCCGGCATCGGCTGTTAGCGCCGCCTGCTCCTCGGCGATGGCCGCGTCGAGCCTGGCGCGCACAGCGGGCTGTCGCAGGAGCTCCGCCAACCGCGCGACGCTCGCATCGTCGAGGGCCAGCGTGCGCAGACGTTCGCTGACGGCGGCGGTATGAGCCATGCCGCTCAACGCGTCGCCGCGATTGGAGACGAGCACGCTGTTGATGCGGCCCTGCATGAAATAGAGTTTCTGCGCCTCGTCCAGGCGCATCAAGACGACCGGCGTCAACGCGCCCATCGGGCCAGACTCGCGCACGATCTCTTTGACGCGGTAAGGGATCGGGAGAGGGCCAATGTAGATCTCGAGGACGTCGCCAGGGCGCGCGCCCAGCTTCTCGGCGCCGATCTGGTTCAGGTAGATGTCGCCCTGGCGCAACTGCAGGCCCGCCTGGGCCAGCGCCGCGTCGATATCGCGGCGCAGGGTGTTGAGGTTCACAGCGCTCAGCAACTGAGGGCTGAGCAGGTCGTCCGCCAGCTTCCCCACATCGACATCCTCCGGACGGCCGGTGATCTGCCCCAACACGGCGCCCAGGGCAGCTTGCGTCGCCGGATCGAGCTGCGACAGGTCGAGGCTCAGCCCCTCCGTGCCCCCTAGAGCAGCCAGCCCCGCCCCCACGCCCGCCAGGGCGCGCGAGGCGGCGGAGACGACCGGAGAATCGGCGACCAACTCGAAGAGGTCGAGCGCGACCTGGAAGATATTGCCGACGCCAGCGCTCAGAGCATCCAGGCGCGCTGGCTCCCCGGTGACGGTAGCCAGTCCGAACTGTTCGCTGTAGGCGTCGTCGACGGCGAAGATGAACCCCAGCGGTTCCCCCTGGCCGGTGGCGGTGTTGCGGATGATCGTGGGCAACACGATGGCCGGCGCCAGGCCGTCGATGAGCGGATCGTCGCCGACCTTGTCGCGCAGGGCGATATAGTCGGCCTCCGCGATGCTCGGCGCGCGGAAGAGAGTGAGGATGCTCTGCACATCGCCGCGCAGGGCGCCCTCGATCGCCGAGAGATCAGGGGCGCCGTCGCTCCCCGTCTGCACCAGCTCGGTCAGCGTCGCCAGCAACGGCGGCGCCAGGACCTCATCGATCGCGCCGTAGGCGTCGACCGCCTGGCGGCGCACGGAGTAGCTGAGGGTGTTGCCGATGCTCAACGAGCTGATGATGATGATCGTGCTGAGGGTGAGGCCAAGGATGATGAGGACGGTCTGCGCCGGCCGGCGCGGGATATTGCGCACTCCCAGCCGCGTGAGGATCGGATTGCGCGCTGTCATCCAGGCCAGGGAGAGGAGGATCAAGGCGACGAGGGCGGCCAACACGCCGGTGAAGATCATCACCGCACGCGAGAGATCCACGGGCGCGGTCATGCGTCACCTCGTATGGCGACGCGAGCGTCCACACCCTCGTCGACGATGAGGCCGTCCTGCATATGGATGATGCGATCGCAGAGGGCACCCGTCTCGGGAGCGTGGGTCACGATCACCAGGGTCTGGCCTTGCTCGCGGTTCAACTGGCGCATCATCGTCAGCACATCGCTGGCGGCCTTGCTGTCGAGGTTGCCGGTCGGCTCGTCGGCCCAGATGATCGCGGGCTGGTTGACGAAGGCGCGCGCGATGCTGACGCGTTGACGTTGGCCGCCGGACAGCTCAGCCGGGCGATGATGGGCGCGATCGCTCAGGCCGACGCGGGCGAGGGCTTCGAGGGCCAGCCGGCGCGCGCGGGCAGGCGGGGTGCCGTTGAAGAGCAAAGGGAACTCGACGTTCTCGACCGCCGTGAGCACGGGGAACAGATTGAATGTCTGGAAGACGAAGCCCATACGCCGGGCGCGGTAGGCCGTGCGCGCGCGGTCGCTCATCTGGCGCAGCGACACGCCCGCGATCCACACCTCGCCAGCGTCGAATTCGTCCAGGCCGGACAGGCAGTTGAGCAGCGTCGTCTTGCCGCAGCCAGATGGCCCCATGATGGCCACCATCTCGCCCTGGCGCACTTCCAGGCTGACGCCGCGCAGCGCTGGCACCGCGATCTTGCCGGTGCGGTAGGTTTTGTGGATGTCTTTGCCGAGGATGATTGGGTCGGGCACGGGAAACTTCCTATACGAGTGATGAGTAACGATTGACGATTGACGATTAACGATTAACGATTAACGATTAACGAGTATCGTGCCTGGCGCAGGGCGGGGCATCGGGCAAGCGGCGAGGACGCGCCCTGGCCTGCTGGCGAGTTCCCTCCCTTGACAGCGCCCTCGATTCCAGGCATATTCTACCCGAAAACCCAAGCGGGAAGCGCATGGACCTGCAACGCTATGGCTGACCGGGCGCGTGAAACTCGCTTTGGTCATCATCTCCGAGGAGGCGACCGTGAACGATCGACAGCGCGCGTTGGCGGTGCTCAACTACCAGCCCTACGACCGCCTTCCCATCGTCCATTTCGGATTTTGGGACGATACGCTCCTCAAGTGGGCGCGGGAAGGCCACATCACCGAGGAGGAAGCCCGCTCCTGGGCCGACGGCAACCCCACCGACGCCGTCATCAGCCGCAAGCTCGGCTTCGACTTC
>FWPU01002327.1_pt1 | contig 53130 bp, 59 predicted proteins | sample 2228361 | NCBI WGS metagenome assembly FWPU01 (sample SAMEA103939777, study PRJEB20133) | metagenome | reverse complement strand
CCATTATTCTATGATTGAATTACTTCTTTATAAATATCTATTAGATGTTTACTAATTTTATCCCAGGATAATTTTTCTTTCTGTAAAAATCACAGAATATACATTTTCCATAATTGCATCCTTCAGTTAGTTGTAGATAAATTGAAAGATACTGGTCAGGTGGTAAAATGCTTATATCAGAGTAAATTTTATAAAATTTCTTTTCACTTTCCTTCCAAAAGTAAATTCCTCTTTTTATAATATCCTCCACTTCCTTTCCATCAAGGCTATCCTTTTCTTTTTTGAATTTTTTCCCCTCAAGTATTTTTAAAGACAGGTCAAAAATTCTTTCATTTATTTCTTCTTTATTTTTCACTTCCTCTATAAAAGGTCTTTTCTTTTTTAAAATTCTTCCATTTAAGCCTTTTCTATACCCTGTGCCATTTATAAAAGCGTAATACCATCTTCCCTCCCAATCATAACCTATAAGATTGAAATTTTCATCAGAAAACACTATTGAAGATTCTTTCAAGTATATGCCTGAGAATTCCATCAGGGTATGAATATCTCCTCAAGAAATCTTGAAGGCACTGCAGGGAATCCGTATCTTTTTAAAGGATAAACAAGATAAACCTTTTGAGTTACCCTTGTAAGTGCAACATAAAAGAGTCTTCTTTCTTCCTCAAGTTCCTTTTTGCTGGAAAGTGCCCTTGAAATCGGAAAACCTCCCTCATAAAGTCCCGTGATGAATACAAACCTGAATTCAAGTCCTTTTGCTCCGTGAACAGTCATAAGAGATACCCCTTCTTCTTTTTTCTCATGTTCTAAAAAATTTGAAAGGCTTAAGGCATCGAGAAATTTCTTTATCCTTTTATATCCCTTGCTCATAGCCAGAAAATCATTTATATTTTCAATCTCTTCTATTGCGTCCTGCCTCTCGGCAATAAATCTTATATACTGAGTCTTATCAAGAAATTCTTGCAAAATTTCACAGGGTGAAAGTTCCTCTGAAAACTCAATATGCTTTTTAATTATATCGGATATGTTCTTGAAGTATTCATCTTTTATATTTTTCCCCTTTAATATAAGGTCTCTTGTTTTAACGGTTGTTTCCTCTTGTTTTAAGATAAATTTTTCAAAAGGTAAATTCAAAAGGGTTTTCCTTTTCTGTATCAGAAATTCCAGATAATTTACAAGAGCCTTGATTTCTTTTCGTGTATAAAATCCACTTTTACCTATCACATTGTAAGGAAGCCCGTCCTTTATAAAGATTTCTTCTATCTTTCTTCCTCTTCCTGCTGTTCTGAAAAGAACAGCAATATCAGAGTAGTTAATGCCAGTTTTTAAAAGGGATTTGATTTCCTTTAATACAAATCTTGCTTCTTCTGTATCATTTTCCACTCTGACCACTCTAACAGAATCTGCTATTTTTTTTGAAGTTATAAATATATCTTCTTTTCTATCTATATTTTTCTTTATAAGATTCTGAGAAATTTTGTGTATCTTTTCGGGTAGTCTAAAACTTTTCGTGAGTCGGAATTTTTTGCATTCAGGAAAAAATTTATCAAACTCTCTCATCCATTTACCTGATGCCCCTCTGAATCCATATATTGCCTGGTCTTCATCACCTGCTGAATTTCAATTTTTATGATGGGATGAAAGAAATCTAACAAATTGAAATTCAGCAGGGTTAACATCCTGAAACTCATCAACTAAAACATAAATAAATTTTTCACAAAACCTCTTTCTCACATCATCATATTTTCTTAAAAGCTCGTTTGCGTAAAACAATATATCGTCGTAATCCATAACCTTCATATCTTTTAGTCTCTTCTCATAACTTCTGTAAATTCGAGCACAAAATTTTTGCCATTCACTTATTGCCATTTCTTCCATTTTTGAAGGGGTAAGAAGATGGGCTTTTGCAATCTGTATTTCTGACAGTACCCCTCTTATCTGTTCCTTTCCCATTCCCTTCGCACATTTTTTTAATATTTCAAATTGTTCGTTTCTCATGAGTATTTTAAATTCTTCTTTTGGAAAGTCGAATCTATCAGCAGCAAAGTATAAAACTAAAAGAGCCGCCCAGTGAAATGTCCCTATGTTCAGGTTTATAAATTCTTCCTTTGATAAAAGTTTTTCTATTTTCTCTTTTAAATCTCTCAGGGTTTTTCCTGTGAAAGTTAAAACTAAGATTCTTTCAGGTGAGATTTTTTTTTCCTTTATAAAATATGCTACTTTTCTTGAAAGAACAGTTGTTTTTCCACATCCCGCCCCACCCCACACATGTATATAGCCTTCCTCAGATTTGATGATTTCTTTTTGCTCCTCTGTTAATCCTTCAAAAATATCTATTTCCCGTCTAAACACAATTTCACCTTCATAGCCTTTAGCACAAGGCTGGTAAGATAAATCCTTTTTCATTTTTTCAGCTGTTGCATATCTTTTAGAAAAATCAGGCTCAAGAGCTTTTTTTATTACAGAATGTATGTTTCCCGGTATTCTAGTAGAAAGAGGGGGATATTTACCCTTCTCAATTTTGTTTTTCAATTCCACAAAATTGTCAGCAATAAACGGAGGTTCTCCTCTCAGCATCTCATAAAGAATGCACCCTGCTCCAAATAAATCGGTCTGTGGGAGATATTTACCTTCCCATCCCTCAGGTGCAAGATATACAGGTGTGCCCGCAAAGGAAAGAGAAAGTAATGTTCCCCTGAAAAGGGCTGCAAGTCCAAAATCGGTTATCTTTACCCTACCTGTGTCTCCTTCAATCAATATATTCTCAGGCTTTATATCCCTGTGCAAAAACCCCTTTTTATGAGCATAAGAGAGCGCGTCAAGAATTTCCAGAATTATTTTTATAGAGTTTTCCAGTCCCAGAACACCCTTTTCAACCAGTTTCCTTAAAGAGTTTCCTTTAACATATTCCATAACGAGTACAATTTTATTTTCAATTATATCAATGCTGTAAAATCTCACAATATTGGGATGGTCAAGTTCTGAAAGAATTCTTGCCTCTTTTTTAAGAACCTCAATTTCCTTCTCAGTAGCTCTTGATACTTTTATCGCAAATTCTTTATCAATAAATGTGTCTTTTGCAAGGTAAACATCTCCGAAAGAACCTCCTCCCAGCCATTGTAATATTTTATATTTACCAAATTCAGTTCCTATCACTTTCCGTATTTTTTCTTAATTTCAGGAATCCAATTTTTAATATTTTTTATCCTTGTTCCATGAGATGGATGGGTTGACAGGAATTCAGGAATTTTGCCTTTTGATTTTTTCTCCATCTTCTGCCAAAATGTTAAAGCCTTGTTTGGGTCATAACCAGCTTTTGTTATAAATATGAGTCCCATATAATCTGCCTCTTCTTCATGTTTTCTTGAAAAGGGTAGAAGTACACCAAGTTGAGCTACAACTCCATAAGCTATTTGTGCCAGTTCCAGTGTTTTATCTCTTTTTTCCTTCAAAGCGATTTCAAGAGCTATGCCTCCAAGCTGTGCAAGAAGCAACTGGCTCATTCTTTCACCGCCGTGTCTTGCAACAACATGTCCTATTTCGTGTCCTACAACCACTGCAAGCTCATCCTCACCATCGACCATTTTTAAAAGACCCGTATAAACACAGACCTTGCCTCCGGGAAGAGCAAATGCATTTATAACATCATCATTTTCAATTACTTTGAATTCCCATTTTTCCTTTCCCCTTATACCTGCTGCTTTAACTATTTTCCATCCAATTCTCTGAACCATGTCATTGTATTTTTGGTCCTTTGAGAATTTCTCAGTTTTTTTAATTTCCATAAATGCTTCATTACCCAGCTGTCTTTCTGTTTCAATCGGGAATATCATTAACTGTTTTCTCTGAGTGTATGGTACTGTTCTGCATAGGTGTAAAATAACCGCAAGCACAGGGACTATATATTTTAAATTTCTCATTTAAAAAACCTCCTTTTACATTTTTCACATAGTTTATAATCTTTAAAATCTGTGTCATAAATTGAATTTGAAAAGTGCATCACACATTTTCTATTTCCGCAATGTTCAAGCCCTTTTAAATGACCCAATTCATGAATAACTTCTTTTGCAATTCTCAAAATAATTAAATTCTTGTCTTCATCTTTTCCATAAAAACTCGGTTTTAACCTGTATGTAGAAACAATACATTTTTTGTTTCCTATACTTTCTGCAATACCAAAAACAAAGTTTAGTCCTTCAACATAGAGGTCTTTTTCACATATACCTACTATTTCTCCATCTTCAATATCTGGTAGAAAACCCATAACACATACTGCATTGTATTGCTTTCTTTCTGAATTAATACAGTTTTCAGGAAATGGGATTTTTTTCATTATTGTGATATCTTCTTTATATACTTTTTGAACATAAGTCTTTACTTTATCTATATAATATAAATCAATATCTCCAACTGGCAAAAAGAATATCATGTTCTCTGAATTTTAATTATAAAGAAAAACTATTTTTCAAGAGCAAAAGGAATCTTGATTTTTACTCTAACAGGAACAGGTTTTCCAAGTTGTTTTCCGGGTTTAAAAACCCACTTTTTAACAGCTTCAAGAACAGGTTCATCAAACACAGGATGGGGTGATTTTAAAATTTCTGCATACTTAACCATCCCATCTTCACCTACAATTACCAATACCCAGACGGTTCCATTAACCTTTAAAGCCCTTGCCATCTCAGGATAAGAAGGTATAACCCTTTTAATTGGCTCTGGCAATTCTTCAACTTCATAATCTTCGTATGTTTTGACAGGTGGCGGTTTGGGTATATCATCAGTTTCTTTAAATCCAGTGGTTATTGGTATATCTTCCTCATCACCTTTTTCCTCCAGTGTAATCTCAATCGGTAAAACAGGCTTTTTTAGTTGTGGCGGAGTTTTAATTACATCAACATCCTTCCCTACATCAACCCCTATTATTTCTTTTGCAGGTTTTGAAAGATGCGTATTTATTTTAATACTTTTAATCGAAACAAAAAGTATAATCGCCAGTATAATGGAAAGGGAAAGAGATGCCTGTAGTATTATGGGGTATTTCTCTCTTAAATGATTTTTATATTTTTTATCTCTCATAGTCCAGCTCCTTTTTATTAAATAATACTGGAAAATAAAAAAGATTTCAAGGGGCTAAAGGTAATTTTTAGTATTTTGTGTAAATTTTCATTTTTTCTTTTTAGTTTAAGTTTTTTGGTAATTCCGCCTCAAACCATTTGTAATTAAGAATTATTTTGTATTAAAATTAAAGAATAATTTATTTCAAAAAGGAGTTTGTCATGGAAATACAGTTAAAGGATTTGAAAGAGGGAAAGACAAATTTTGATTTTGGTAGACAAAAAGGCGAGATTCTTGAGATAAGAAAAAAATCAGAAATAACTGTTCAAAATTTTGAGGTTAGTGGGTTTATAACAAAATCAAGACTAGAATATTTTTTGAAACTAAATGTAAAAACAAAAGTGAACCTTGAATGTGCAAGATGTCTTGAAAGATTTAATAAAATTTTTGAGGAAAAAGGCGAGTATCACATTAAGATAGGAAGAGACAGGCTTTTAAGAAAAAGGGATGTTGAGATACAGGAAGGTGATATAAATACAATACATCTTGAAGAACCTGTTCTTAGTCTAATTCCTATTATAAGAGAGCTTATTTTACTTGCATTACCAATGAAACCCTTGTGCAGGGAAAATTGCAAAGGATTATGCCCTGTATGCGGTAAAAATAGAAATACTGAAAAATGTGATTGTGATGTGGAGATTAAAACTCCCCTTTCAGATCTAAAAGATATTTTTAAAAAAGAGGAAAATTGATGAAAAATTTTTCTCTATATCTGCCGACAAGATATTATTTTGGATACAATTCAATTGATATTCTTGGTGAAAAAGCAAGAAAGATTGGTAAAAAATCATTTCTTGTAACAGGTAAAAAATTTTTAAAGGAAAAAGGATTTCTTGACAGGATATTTTCGGATTTAAAAGAGAATGGAATTGATTTTGTTCATTACGATAATATCACACCAAATCCCAAAGTTAATGAAGTTGATCAGGGTGCAAAAATTGCAAAAGATGAAAACTGTGATTTTATAATTGGTATTGGTGGTGGTTCTGTGATGGATGCATCCAAGGGTATAGCGATTATGGTGAAAAATGAAGGAACTATATGGGATTATATAATGCTTCAGAAAGAGCCAGAAAAAGGAGCTTTACCAATAGTTCTTGTCCCAACAATACCTGCATCAGGTTCTGAATACAATCCTGGTGGAGTAATCACACACTCAGAAGAAAAAAAGAAATGGTTTTTTAGAAGTGATTATACCCATCCAAAGGTGTCAATTGTTGACCCAGGGTTTACAGAATATCTTTCCTTTTTTTATCTTGGAGCAAGCTCAATTGATATAATAACCCACATCCTTGAACCTTTCCTTACTGCTGAAGAGGAATTCTATATACCCAATAGATTTGCACTTTTACTTATAAAAGGTGCAATGAATATGACTCTGAGAATAAAAGAAAATCCTTCAGATAAATCCGCAAGAGCAAATCTATGCTATATATCCTCTCTTGCTCTTTCAGGGATTCCAACAAAGGGAATAGGAGGAGTTGCCATACTGCACTGGATTGAGCATATCTTATCCGGATTTTATGACAATATTCCTCATCCTGTGGGTCTTGCAATGCTCCTTGTCCCTTTTATAAGAGTTATGAAAGAAAAGTTTCCTGAGAATATAAAAAGATTTGAAAATATTTATGGTATAGATGATATAGAAAAACTTTTTAAAAACTATCTTAAGAATATAGGTCTTTTAATTTCTATCAAAAACTACGGTGTTAAAAAAGATGATGTATATAGTATGGCTGAGGAATATAAACTTTTAGTTGAAAAATTTCCTGATTTTGGTCTTAATAAAGTTGATACTCAGGACATAATAAAGATATACACTGAGAGCTATGACTTAAGCTATATATCTTGAATCAATATTAAATTACTCATAGCCAGAAGTTTGTGACTGAGTACCTCTTTTTGAAAAGAGTTAAAGATACTTTGTCCCTTTGATTTTAGAACTCTGTATGAATTAAAATAAAAAACTATGAAGTGGAGAAAGGGTTTTATACCAACTTTGAGAGAAATCTCCAAGGAAGAGGAGATAAAAAGTCATATTTTACTTTTAAAGGGTGGTTTTATAAGACAGGTTGCATCAGGAATTTATGCCTTTCTGCCTCTTGGGTGGAGGGTTTTTAAAAAGGTGGCTCATATAATTAGAGAAGAGATGGAAGGGATTGAGGCACAGGAATTTTATTATCCTTCTTTAACCCCAAGAGAATTGTGGGAATTATCAGGAAGATGGGTTTCCTTTGGAGATGATATGTTTAGGTTAAAGGATAGAAAGGGTAGGGATTTATCCCTTGCTCCAACCCATGAAGAAATTGTTTCAGAATTAATAAGGAAAGAAGTGAGGTCTTATAGGGAATTACCCCAGATATGGTATCAAATCCAGACCAAGTTCAGAGATGAGCCAAGACCAAGAGCAGGGCTTTTAAGGTGTAGAGAATTTGCAATGAAGGATTCCTATTCCCTTGATGCAACATGGGAGGGGCTTGATAAGAGTTATAATCTTCACTATACCGCTTATTCAAAAATTTTTAAAAGATGTGACCTTAAATTTAAAGTTGTCAAAGCATCAACAGGAGTTATGGGTGGTAAGGAATCCCATGAATTTATGGTAGAGTCGTCATCCGGTGAGGATTCTCTTGCTATGTGTCCTGAGTGTTCTTACTCTGCAAATCTTGAAATAGCAGAAGCATATCCAGTGAATGAAGAAGTTGAGGGCAAGTATAAGAATAAAGAGAAAATTTATACTCCTGATGTCAGAAGTGTTCAGGAAGTTTCTGAATTTCTTGGTGTTACATCCATGGAGATAATAAAAAGCATACTGTTTAAAAGAAACAACAAGAAAATTCTTGCATTGGTAAGGGGAGATTGTGAAATAAATGAAGCAAAGCTCGCTAAAGTGATTGGTGGGGAGATAAGGGTTTTTGAGCCTGAAGAAATTCTTGAGGAATTTGGGGTTTCTGCAGGTTTTGTTGGACCCATGGAAATTAATGTGGATGAAATAATTGGGGATTATTCTGTTAAGGGTGTTAAAAACGGTGTGGTTGGTGCAAACCAGGATGATTATCATATTGCAGGAGTTACTCCAGGAGTTGACTTCAAAGTAAAAAAATTTGCTGATATAAGAAAGGTTAAACAGGGCGACCTTTGTCCTGAGTGTAAATCACCCCTTGAAATGAAGAATGCAATAGAGCTCGGTCATATATTTAAACTCGGGACAAGATATTCTGAAACAATGGGTGTTTATTATACTGATAAAGATGGTAAATTAAAGCCTGTTATAATGGGAAGCTATGGTATAGGGCTTGGAAGAATAATGGCTGCTGCCCAAGAATTATACGCTGATGATGACGGTATGGTATGGCCTTTTTCAATTGCTCCTTTTAACATACATATTCTTCCTATTGAAATGAAAGGTAAAATAAAAGATGTGGCCAATAAAATTTACGAAAAACTTGTTCGTAAAGGTGAAGAGGTTTTAATGGATGATAGAGATGAAACTCCAGGAGTTAAGTTTAAGGATGCTGACCTTATCGGTATACCTTTAAGAGTGACAATTGGCAAGAAGTTCACTGAAAAAAGACTTTTTGAAATTAGAGTGAGGAAAACAAAGGAGATCATTGAAGTAGATGAAAATGAAATTTGTGATAAAATTGAAAGGATTAAAGACAAGCTTTTTAAAGATGGAAACTTTTGAAAAAAAGCAAATTGAAAAAGAGATAGAAGAAATTATCGAGCCTTTTTTGAAAGAGGAAGGTTACATACTTGTTGATGTGAACTGGAAGGGAAAAGGCAGAAAAGGGAAAATAGAAATTTTTGTTGATTCGCCTTCAGGTATAACTATCAAAGATACTAAAAAACTTGCTGAGGAAATATCAGAACTTCTTTATTTAAGGTCAATCTCGCTGGATTATATTCTTGAGGTTTCTTCTCCCGGACTTGATAGAGTTCTTAAAAAAAGAAGAGAATATGAGTGGGCAAAAGGAAAGGATGTAAGAGTTGTTTATAATGAAGGTAAGGAAGAGAAAGGGACCCTTGTGTATGTAAATGATAATAAAATAATCATCCAAAAAGAAGATAACCTTATTTATATAGATTTTAGTAAAATTAAAAAAACACAACTTATGGAGTGGAATAAAAATGGAAAGTTTTGAAATTAAAGAATTAATAGACCAAATTACAAGGACAAGAGGGCTTGACAGGGAATTTGTTGTAAACTCCTTAAGAGAGTCATTTGTTTTTGCTATAAGAAGAGTATACAGGGACCCGGATTACCCCATAGAGGTTGAAATTAATGCAAAGACAGGTAAAATAGACATTAAAGTTGAGAAAGAAGTTGTAAAGGAGATTATTGACCACAGATATCATATAAAACTTGATCTGGCGAAAGAATATTATCCTCTTGCGGTTCCCGGTGTCAAAATAAAAGTACCTGTGGATCTGAAAAGTGAAATTGGAAGAAGTGTTATATTGAGAATGAGGCAGATATTTCTTCAAAAGATACAGGAAGCTGAAAAACAACACATATACAAAGGTTTTGAAGAAAGAGTGGGAGAAATAATAACTGGAATGGTCCAAAAAGTAGATAAAACAGGAATATATGTGGGTCTTGGAAAGGTTGAAGGATTTTTACCCCCTGAAGAACAGATAAAAAAGGAAAAGTACAGACCAGGTCAAAATATAAGGGCCATTATACTGGAGATAGATACAAAGGGTAAAAGACCTTTTGTTAAGCTTTCAAGAACCCATCCTGATTTTTTAAAGAAACTTATGGAATTGGAAGTTCCTGAACTTATGGAAGGAATAATAGAAATAAAGGGGATAGCGAGATTTCCCGGTGAAAGAGCAAAAATTGCGGTCCATTCTAAAGACGAAAAGATTGACCCTCTTGGAGCGTGTGTAGGAATTAAAGGCACGAGAATTCAATCAGTTACAAAAGAACTTTCAGGTGAAAGAATAGATGTGATAAAATGGGATCCAGATATCCTTACCTTTGCAGCAAGGGCGCTCTCTCCTGCCCATCCTGTGAATGTCAAAGGCGAAGAGGATAAAATTACAGCAATTGTACCTGACGAGGAAATAAGAGTTGCCAAAGGAACTGGTTCACAGAATGTTTTATTAGCATCCAAACTTGTTGGTAAAGAAATATGGGTTCTTTCTCATAGTGAATATGCCGGTAAGAAAAAGGTTCCTGTTGAGGAACTCAATCTTGAAGAGGAAATAAAAACAATACTTGCAAAGGAAGTTGATGGGGTTTTTTCTCTTGAAGAATTGATTGGTAGATTGAAAAGTGCAAAGCTTGTAGCGGACGAAAACAAGATTGATACAATAATTGAGGAAAATAAATTTTTGTTTGAATAAAGGAAAAAGAGAGAAGTGAAAAAAAAAGCAGAAAGAAAAACAAAGAAAAAGGCAAAACCAGAAGCAAATGCTGAAGTAGAACCAAAAGCCAGAAAAAAGTCGGAGGAAAAAAAAACTGTTAAGGACAGAAAGAAAAGGGTAAAAAAAGAGATTAAAAAAGAGATAAAGGAAGAAGGTAAAAGTGTTATAAAGCTGGCTGAGGAACTGGGTCTTTCTTCAAAGGCTTTGAAGGAACTCTTGAGAAAAGAGGGTTATCCTGTAAAATCTATAAGGAGTGTGGTAGAGAAGGAAGCTGAAGAACAGATAAAAGCAAAGCTTGAAGAGGAAAAGAAAAAGGAAGAGGAAAGTTTGAGGAGAAAAAGAGAAATTCTGGGTATAAAAACCGAAAAAAAAGAAGAAAAAGAAAAGCTTAAAAAATTTGATGATAAGAAAATAAAGGAAAAAATAAAAAGAACAATGACAATTATAGAAAGAGGGGTAAAGGTAAAGAAAAAACATAAAAGAGAATCAGAAGACAAGAAAGTTGTTGAAGAGGAGAAAAAGGTATTAAAGATACCGGGTCCTTTAACCGTTGCTGAACTTGCAAAGATGCTTGCAGTTCCTCCCAGTGCAATTATCCACAAATGCATAAACATGGGACTTTTTGTTTCCATGAATCAGATCATTGATGTGGATACTATTTCTATTGTGGCGGAGGATTTTAACTATGAAACAAAACTTGTGGAACTGGAAGAGAAAAAGGAAGAGGAAGGTGAAGGCAGACTTGTCAAAAGACCACCTGTAGTTACGGTCATGGGACATGTGGACCATGGTAAAACTACCATTCTGGATTATGTTAGAAAGACCGATGTTGCTGCTAAGGAATATGGAAAGATAACCCAACACATAGGTGCATATCAGGTGGAACATCATGGAGAGAAAATAACCTTCATAGATACTCCGGGGCATGAAGCTTTTACTGCTTTGAGGGCTCGAGGTGCCCAGGTAACTGATATAGTTGTTCTCGTTGTGGCAGCCAATGAAGGAATTAAAGAGCAAACAAAGGAGGCAATTTCTCACGCAAAAGCTGCAAAGGTTCCTATAATAGTGGCAATTAATAAAATTGATTTACCCAATGCAAATCCGGAGATTGTTAAAAGACAGCTTGCGGATTCTGGTTTTGTTCCAGAGGATTGGGGTGGGGACACAATGACGGTCAATGTTTCTGCAATAACAGGTAAGGGGATTGAAGAGCTTCTTGATGCAATTCTAGTTAAGGCAGAGGAAATGGGGCTGTTTGCACCTGTTGATGTTAGTGCAAGAGGTGTGATACTTGAATCAAGGCTTGATAGAGGTAGAGGTCCCCTTGCATCGATTATAGTTCAAGCAGGCGTTTTAAAGACAGGTAATTCTGTAGTTGCTGGAAGTACATATGGTAGGGTAAGGGCAATGTACAATGAATGGGGAGAAAAAGTTTTTGAAGCACCACCTTCAACACCGGTTCAAATTCAGGGACTTGAGGAACTGGCTGAAGCGGGGGATATGTTGATTTCCTTTGAAGATGAGAAAGAAGCAAAAAAAGTTGCTGAAGAGAAGAAACTTTTGAAAAAAGAACAGATTGCAAGAGGAGAGCTTTACAGAGCCCTTACTGACATACAGGAAAAAATAAGAAAAGGTGAATTAAAAGAACTTCCTCTGGTAATAAAGGCCGATTGCCAGGGCTCTGCAGATGCCCTCTCAGATATTCTGTCAAGACTTGAATATAAGGAGGTGAGAAGCCTTATTGTCCATAAAGGAATTGGTATTGTTACTGAGTCAGATGTCCTTCTCGCTTCAACAGCGAAGGGAATAATCATAGCCTTTAATACAGGCATTGATTTTAAGGCAAAAGAGACATCAAAAAGAGAAGGGATTCTAATAAAAGAATACCGTCTTGTATATGAAGTAATAGATGATGTAAGAAAATTACTGGAAGGTTTACTTGAGCCAGAGATGAAACTTGAGAAAATAGGAGAGGTTGAAATAAGAAGGGTATTCAGAATATCAAAACTCGGAAGAATTGCAGGATGTATGGTTGTAAAAGGCAAAGTTATCAGAGATTCCAGAGTTAAACTCATAAGAGAAGGTGAGGTTGTTTTTGAAGGTGGAATTGAGTCTCTTAAAAGGTTTAAAGAGGATGTTAGAGAGGTATCAGAGGGTTATGAATGTGGTATTAAGATCAGGAATTTTGATCAGATAAGAGAAGGTGACATAATAGAGTGTTACAGAGAAATAAAAGTCGAAAAAAAGCTCGAATGATAGCTGGTAAAATCATCTTTGAGATTTTTCTTCCCTATTGTAGAAATTTAAAAGATAAAAGAAAAGTGGTTAAAAGTGTAAAAGACAGCCTGCAAAGCAATTTTAAAATATCAATTGCAGAAGTTGATTATGAGGATATGTGGCAAAGGAGTAGATTTGTTATTGCGATTGCAGGTAAAAATATGCACTTTTTAGATTCCAGAGTTCAAAAAATCTTTGATTTTTTAAAGGACAGACCTGATTTTGAAATACTTGACTTTAAAAAGGAATATTTTTAATATGAAACCTTATAAAAGAAGTCAGAGAATAGGTTCCCTTTTGCTTGAAGTGATATCAGAAATTTTTAGGGAAGAGATAAATGACCCAAGATTGAAGGATGTATGGGTCTTGAAGGTGGAGGTATCAGATGATTTAAAGTGGGCAACAATTTATTATTCTTTTCTATGGGATAAAAAGGATAGAGAAATAAAAGAGGCACTAAATAAAGCAAAAGGATATATAAGAAGAAAAATATCAAAAAGAGTGTTTATTCGGGAAATACCTCAAATTAAATTCAGAAAAGTCAAGGAAGATGAGAAAGATGGATGGCTTTATTAATTTCAACAAGCCAAAAGAATGGACAACCTATGACTGTATAAGGTTTCTTAAAGGCAAAATAAAAGAAAAAAAGATGGGTCATGCAGGCAATCTTGACCCCAATGCCTCGGGTGTTGTTGTTATAGGACTTGGTAAAGCAACAAGGCTATTATCTTTTGTTATGGAGCTTGAAAAAGTTTATGTTGCTGATATAATATTTGGAATCTTGACTGACAGCTGGGATATTACAGGAGAGTTGATTTTGAAAAAAGATGTTCCGAATATAAAAAGGGAAGATTTTGTTAAAATCTTAAAGGAATTTGAAGGCTATGTGGAGCAGATTCCACCGCCTTTTTCAGCTGTCAAAAGGAAAGGAAAAAGGCTCTATGAATTTGCAAGGGAAGGAATTTTGCTTCAAACAAAGCAAAAAAAAGTTTTTATAAGAGAGATAGATCTCCTTGAATTTTCACCACCTATGTGTAAAATAAGAGTGAAATGTTCAAAAGGAACCTATATAAGAACACTGGCGAAAGATATAGGAGAGAAAATAGGGACTGTGGGTATTGTTAAAGAACTTGTTAGGGAAAGAGTTGGTCATTTTTCGATAAAAGAGGCTGTGACAGAAAAAGAAAAAAATATTGAAAAAGAAATTTTACCTATTGATTACGGAATTTTACATTTTCCTGATGTTTATTTAAAAGAAAAAGGTTCTGAAAATTTTAAAAAGGGTAGTACATTGAGGACAAGTTCTTTTATGAAATTTTCTCATGGAATAAAACAACTTTCTTTAATAAGAGTTTACAATAACAATGGAAGTTTTATAGGAGTGGGACAGGTTTTTGGGAACAAACTTTTACCCAAAAAGATAATTTTTAAAGAATGAAAGTTATCTTCAGTAAGTTAGAGGATGTTGAAAAGTTCAAAATTAATTCCATCGGTATGGGTAGTTTTGATGGACTCCACAAAGGACACATTAGAATAATTGAGGAGATTGAAAAAAGAAGACCGTCTGTGCTAATTACCTTTTCTCCTCACCCGAGAGTCTTTATTGATGGAAAAAAGGATTTTGTCCTGACCGACGAAGATGAAAAGATTTATATAATAAAAGAATTTGATATTGATTTTCTTGTATTCTTAAAATTTGATGATAAGCTCAAAAATCTCCCCTATGAAAAGTTCTTAAGAATTGTTAATAACAAATTTCAGCCTTCTGTATGGGTTGCAGGCCCTGACCACACTTTTGGTAAAAAAGCTCAGGGTAATACATCCTCTTTATGGAAATTTTGTATTCAAAACAATATAATATTAGTTCTTCTTCCCTATGAAAAAGCGGGTAATAAGAAGATATCAAGTTCCTCTTTGAGAAAAGCTTTGAAAAAAGGAGAGATGGACGAGTTTAAGAGATTTACAGGAAGATTTTATGAATTAAAGGGTAAAGTAGTCCCTGGTAAGAAAATAGGAAAAAAAATTGGGTTTCCAACAGTGAATATTGAAATCTCAGAGGAAAAAATTTTACCCCGAAAAGGAGTATATATGGGCGAACTTAATCTCGAGAATAAGAATTATATTTCTGCTATAAATGTGGGCAAAAGCCCTACACTCGGTGGGAGTGAAAGAATTATAGAAGCTTATATTCTGGATTTTGATGGAGAGATATATGATAGAGAAATAAAAATTAAATTTAAAAAATTTTTAAGGGAAAGCAAAAAATTCAAAGAAATTGACTCCCTTAAAATGCAAATAGAGAAAGATGTGAAGAAAATAAAGGAGGTAAATCATGGAAAAAGCAGTTAAGCAAAATATAATGGAAAAATTCGGAATACATGAAAAGGATACGGGCTCTGTAGAGGTTCAGATAGCCCTCCTTACACAAAGGATAAAGGATATAACCATGCATCTTAAAAAACACAAAAAAGATATTCATTCAAGATACGGGCTTATAAAGATTGTTGGAAGAAGAAGAAAACTCCTGAAATATCTCAGAATAAGAGATTTTGATAAATATAAAGGAGTTTTACAGAAGATGAAGAAGTAATAGATTATGGAAATTGTAAAGTATAAAATAGATGAAAAAGAACTTGTTTTTGAAACAGGGAAAATAGCAAAGCAGGCTGATTCAAGCGTTATTCTGAAATATGGTGACAATGTAATACTTGTAACAGTGGTTTCCAGAGAGTCAGAAGAAGAAAGGAACTTTTTACCACTTCTTGTGGAATACAGAGAGCAGACCTATGCTGCAGGTAAAATTCCGGGTGGTTTTTTCAAAAGAGAGGGTAAACCCAGGGATAGAGAGATAATATATGGAAGAGCTATTGATAGAGCATTAAGACCCCATTTCCCTGAGGATTTTGTTGAAGACATAGAAATCATCATTTATCTTTTATCCTATGATATGGAGCAGGAAGGAGACTTGCTGGGTATTCTTGGTGCATCCTGTGCTCTTACAATTTCTGATATTCCTTTTGAAGGTCCTATAGGCGCTGTAAGGGTAGGACTTATTGATGGAAAATTTGTAATAAATCCAGCAAGGTCAGAACTTGAAAAAAGTGATTTTAACCTTCTGCTTGCCGGTAAAAATGATGAAATAGTAATGATTGAATTTCAGGGAAATGAGATCACAGAAGATTTACTTTGTAAGGCAATAGAATTTGCAATGCCTTATATAGAGGATATTGTAAAAATTCAGAATACCATAAGGGATAAAATAGGCAAAGAAAAAAAAGAGGGGCAGAGAATAATCCCTGAAAAGGAAATCTATAAGAAAATAGGAGAATACAGAGAAGAACTGGAAGATGCTCTTTTTATGCCCGAAAAAACAATGAGAGAAAAGATTTTAAAAGAAACTGAAGAAAAGATTATCAAAAACCTTTCAGAAATTTTCCCTGAGAAAGAAAAACAGATTTTATATGCCTTTTATGAGATGGAGAGAAAAATAGTGAGAGAAAAAACCCTTTCTGATAAAATCAGAATCGATGGAAGAAAAAACAGAGAAATAAGACCTGTTAGTTGTGAGGTGGGAGTATTGCCGAGAACCCATGGCTCTGCGCTTTTTACAAGAGGTCAAACCCAGGCACTTGTTATTACTACTCTTGGGACAAAAGAAGATGAACAAAGGCTTTCTGAACTTGAAGGAGAAGAAACAAAGAGATTTATGCTCCACTATAATTTCCCCCCTTTTTCAACAGGGGAAATAAAGCCTTTAAGAGGTCCTTCCAGAAGAGAAATAGGGCATGGAAATCTGGCAGAAAGAGCGATTGAGCCATTAATCCCCATGGAAAATGATTTCCCCTATACTATAAGGGTAGTTTCAGATATTCTTGAATCAAATGGTTCTTCTTCAATGGCGACAGTTTGTGGAGCATCCCTTTCTCTTATGGACGCAGGTGTTCCAGTGAAATCACAGGTTGCAGGAATTTCAATAGGTCTTATAGAAGAGAAAGGTAATTATGTTCTGCTAACAGATATTATAGGTTCTGAGGACCATTTTGGAGATATGGATTTTAAGGTTGCGGGAACAAGAAGAGGGATAACCGCAATTCAACTGGATTTGAAAAGAAAAGGGCTTCCTTTTAAATTGTTAAAAGAAGCTCTTGAAAGGGCAAAGGAAGCAAGGCTTTTTATGCTGGATATAATGGATAAAACAATAGAAAAACCCAGGCAAAAGCTTTCCAAATTTGCGCCAAAAGTAACTGCTTTCTTCATACCCAAAGAAAGAATAGGTGAAGTTATAGGTCCTGGTGGTAGAATTATTAAGAAGATTATTGAAAAGACCGATGTTAAAATAGATATTGATGATGAAACCAGTAAGGTCACTATTTATGGTTCAGAATACGAGAATATTGAAGAAGCAAAAAGAATAATTGAGGAGATAGTTCAGGATATTGAAGTGGGTAAGGTGTATAGGGGCAAGGTGGTAAAGGTTGCGCCCTATGGTGCATTTGTTGAAATTTCTCGTGGTAAAACAGGACTTGTTCATGTTTCAGAACTTTCTCAAAAAAAAATTAAAAGAGCAGACGAGATTGTCAAAGTTGGTGATGAAATAATAGTTAAAGTTCTTGAAATTGATGAACAGGGAAGATTAAAGCTTTCAAGAAAAGAAGCAATTGAAAAAGGCTCAATAGAAGTTGAGAAAAAAGAACAGATTCTATAATAAAACAATTTTTCCATCGGGCTTAAAAATAGTTTCCGAGAAAATTCATGGATTTAAGAGTGTTTCACTGGGAGCCTTCCTTTTAAAAGGCACAAGAGACGAACCTGAAAATCTTGAAGGTATAACACATTTTATTGAACATATGATTTTTAAAGGAACACTGAACAGAACTCCTTATGAAATTTCAAAGGAAGTGGAAGATAGAGGAGGTATGCTTCCGATCTTTACTGCTAAGGAGATGATTGCTGTTTACTCAAAAATACTGGGCGAAGACATTGGGATTGCAGTTGATGTGATAGGAGACCTGTTTTCTCATCCCCTGTTCAAAAAAGATGATATTGAAAAAGAAAAAAAAGTAGTTTTAGAAGAGTATAAAGAATTTATGGATGACCCTGATGAAAATCTTCATTCAATGGTTTATGAATCCCTTTTTCCTGAGCATCCCCTATCAAAGGAAATACTTGGAACAGAAGAAAGTATAAGGAGATTTACAAGAGAGAACGTTCTGAATTACTGGTTAAGTATTTCTTTACCGGAGAATATTCTTATAATTGCTGCAGGTGATGTGGAGCATGAAAAATTTGTTAAATATATACATGACCATTTTAAATTAAAAAAAACAAATAAAACCAAGAAGAGAAAATCATTTCCCTTTAAAAAACCTCTGATAAAAAAGAAAGTTTATCCACATTTAAGACAGATTCAATGCCTATTAGCGTTCAGAACATTTGGTTTTACTGATGAAAGAAGATACCACCTTATGATTTCCAACAGTATTATAGGCGGGAATATGAGTTCAAGACTTTTTCAGAAATTAAGGGAAGAAGAGGGACTTGTTTATACAATATCTTCTTTTGTTGATTTTCACTCTGATACAGGCATTTTTGGTGTTTCATTTACAGTTGATCCTAAAAACATTAAAAAGACATTTAATATTTTACTGAGGGAATTAAAAGATATAAAAAATAAAGGTCTTAAAGAAGATGAAATTGAAAGAGCAAAGAGTTTTTCCTTGGGGAATCTGGCAATTTCTCTTGAAAACACATCAACAAGGCTTTTGAGGCTTGCAAATCTTGAAGTCTATATTGGGGAATATATTGATGTTGATACTGTGATACAAAAGGTTAAAGGTTTGAATATTAAAGAGGTAAACGATACATTGAATGAAATAATGAATACTGATAGAATGGGTATTTCTATGTGCGTTCCTGATGAAAAAATAGAAATTGAAGATATTCTCAGTTTATAATATTAGTTTAATTTACAGGAGGTAAAAGAATGATTGATGCAGTAAAAATTATATGGATTTCTCTTTTTATGTCTATTCTTTCTGCAGTTATAATCTGTTTTGGATTTTACTTTTTTATAATGCCCAAACTTCCTCCTCCTGCGAGCTGGGGTATAACAAAGGAAACGACAAAGGAAACAAAGTTAAAAGTGGAAGTCCCTGATTTAAAGGGTGTTCATCCAAATCAGGCAAAATTGACTGTTGAGCAAAAAGGTCTTTTCCTTGTTGTAGATGGAGAAGAACCATCAAATGAATATCCAAGAGGGGTAATTGTAAGACAGTCTCCGTTTCCCGGCTCTGTTTTACCTGAAGGTGGTATAATACATGTATATATTGCGGGCGAAGGTGAGAAAAAAGTGGAGGAGATGGTAAAAATCCCTTTTGTTAAAGGACTTCAATTTTCAGCTGCTCAGAACCAGATAATAAGTGCTGGACTTGTTATTGGCGGAATAAAAAAAGAGAACAACGATTCAATACCCAAAGAATATGTGATTAGAACATTACCTCCGGAAGGAAGCTCTGTCACAAAAAACACACCGATTACAATTTTTGTGAGTTCAGGTGCCTCCCTTGTAACTGTCCCAAATCTCGTGGGAAAGTATTTTCCCCAAGCTTTGAGTTTACTGGAACAAAAGGGGCTTGATGCAGGTAAAGTAAGAAGAATTCTTTCAACAGAACACCCTGAAAATATGATAATTGACCAGTCACCAAGGGCAGGAGAAAAAGTTTCAAAAGGCACAAAGGTAGATATTGTTATAGCAACAGTGGAAGAAGAATTATATTATTAAAAGAATAGATTTTCACATTTTAAAATCTTTCCTTGTAAGTTTTATCGGCGCAAATCTTTTTCTTTTAATGATTTTACTTCTTGATAAATTATTTGATATTGCGGACCTTCTAATTAAAAAAAATGTTCCGTGGTTAGAAGTTTTAAAGGTAATAGGATTTTCATTGCCCTTTATGATAGCACTTACGGTTCCAATGGCTGTCCTAGTCGCATCAATTTCTCTTTATGGAAGGCTCACGCAGGACTTTGAACTTATAGGTTATTCTTCCTGTGGTATTTCCCTTTTCAGGCTTTCAAAAGGACCTTTTATTTTATCAATTTTGCTTTTTACAGGAATGTTCTTTTTTGATGCCTACACAGTTCCAGAGAGCAATCATAAATTAAAAAATTTACTCTTTGATATATATCAATCCCGACCAACAATCCAATTAAAAGAAGGGATATTTAATCAGATTGATAACTATAAAATATATATATCAAAAAAATACGAGAAAACATCCAAAATAGAAGATGTAAAGATAAACGAAAAAACAAAAGAGGGTTACAGGATAATAGTTGCGGATAGAGGGAAAATTTATTCGCAAAAAGATAAGTTTCTTGTTCTTGAACTTGAAAGGGGTTTTATTCAGGAAACAGGTAAAGACAGAGAAATTTTAAGAAAAATAGATTTTGGAAGATATACTATGAGAATACCTGTGGAAAAGGAAGATGTAAAGAAAATAAGGACATCAAGAAGCGACAGGGAAATGAACATCAATATGATTCTGAAAGATATAAGAAAATTAAAAGAAAAGGCAGAGTTTGAAAAGTACAATAAATACATAAAACTTCAGATTCAAAGGCTTGAAGTGGAGTTCCACAAAAAATTTGCAATTCCCTTTGCAAGTGTAGTATTTATTTTAATAGGCATTCCAATAGCAAAAAGATTTGGTAAAGGAGGATATGGAACAGCCTTTGGTATAAGCCTTTTTATATTTACCTTTTATTATATATGCCTTGTTGGAGGAGAAGAACTCGCAGACGCGGGTAAGGTAAATGCATGGATTTCAATATGGTTTCCGAATATAATCTCTTTAATTGCAGGAGTTATTTTGATGAAAAGGTTGAATTGATATGAAAGAATTTATAACTCTTTCAGAAGGAAGCGGTGGTAAGGGCACAAAGAATTTGATAGAGAAATTTCTTTTCAACTTTTTGAAAAATGAGTATCTTGAATTACTCCATGACTCTGCTGTATTTGAAATTGGGGGTAAAAGATTTGCTTTTACAACCGATTCCTATGTTGTATCACCCATTTTCTTCCCTGGAGGAAATATAGGAGAGCTTTCTGTTTACGGAACAGTGAATGACCTTTCCATGTCCGGTGCAAAACCTTTTTTTATTTCCCTTTCCCTAATAATTGAGGAAGGGTTTCCCATGAAAAAACTTGAAAGGATAATGGAATCAATTAAGCATGCGAGCAAAAGAGCGAAGGTCCTTGTTGTAACAGGAGATACAAAGGTTGTTGAAAAGGGTAAAGGGGACGGAATTTATATAAATACATCAGGAATAGGAATAATAGAGCATAATCAGGGTATTTTCCCTTATTCAGTCAGGCCGGGTGACAAAATAATTATAAACGGACCTATTGGTATGCATGGAATTGCGGTTATGATAGAAAGGGAAGGTTTAAAAATTGAAGGTGTTGAATCCGATACCCAGCCATTAAATTTTATGGTTCAAAAATTAATAGAGGAAAGTATAGAAATCCACTGTTTAAGAGACCCAACAAGAGGAGGAGTTGCAACATCTTTAAATGAAATTGCTGAAAAATCAAAGACAGAAATTTTAATCTATGAGGAAAAAATACCTATAACAGAAGAAGTTATGGGTGCATGTGAAATACTTGGTATTGATCCTCTTTATGTTGCAAATGAAGGTAAATTCTTACTATTTGTCCCGGAAAAGGAAGCAGAGAAATCGCTTGAAATAATAAAAAAATTTCCAGAAGGAAAGGATGCAGAAATAATAGGGGAGGTTAAAAAAGGAGATGGTAAGGTTTTTATTGAGACAAGGATAGGGGCAAGAAGGATAGTTGATATCCCTTCCGGCGAGATTCTTCCCAGAATCTGCTAATTTCAAAATTTTGTTTATAAAAATGATAGTGGGCTTACTACCTTATCCATTTAGTATATCCTGTATTATGTCTTTTTTTAACTTTAAACACAAAAACATTCAAACTCAAGGCCAAGAGGATTATGTTTCTTAAAATTAAAAAAATTCCTGTTTTTGGCTCTTTTCCCAATATTTCAAAACAACCGCACTCAAAGGAAAAACCTTTTGAAATTACATAAATTACCGCAATTATAAAGACGAAAAGCAAAAAGGAGATAATGAAAGATGCGCCCTGAATAAAAAATCCTGATAAAAGGGAAAACCCTGATACTATCTCAAAAAAGGGAAGTATTATTGAAAATAGGTTTATTAGTTTTTCAGGCAATATTCCGTATTTTGCAACGGTTAATGAAAATTCAAAGGGGTTCAAAATTTTTAAAACACCTGAGTATATGAATAAAATCCCTAAGAAAATCTGCAGAATTCTTACCCATATTTTATTAAAAAGGAACCTTTTCATGTGGTAATCCCTTTTTTTCCCAGTCAGGATATCCATCTATATAAACAGAAATATTTTTTAACCCTTTTTTTAAAAGTCCTTCAGCAACTATAAAGCTCTGTTCACAGTATCCACCTTCACAATAGATTACCAGTTGCTTATCCTTCCCAAAAAGGTTTAAAAAGAATTCTGGATAAAGTTCAAATTCATCGTAAGGTATGTTTATCGAACCTTTTATATGACCCTCTGAATAGGAAATTCTATCTCTTGCATCAATTATAAGAGTATTTTGATTTTTATAAATTTTTAAAACTTCACCTGTATTTAAAAGTTTAATCTCAGGATATTTTTTTGAGAAAAGATAAATTTCTGTACCCTCAGGGAAAATTTCTATTTTTTTAAAAAAGGCATAGGAAAGCCCTGTTATTATTGATATGATAGAAATTATGAGTATTTCAAATAAAATTCTTTTCATTTGCATTTTATTTTTTCAGGTGCATCAAATAAAAATCTGTTTAAAAGGGTTTTTAAAAAAGGTTTTTTTTCTTTTAAATCCTGTTTTAAAAAATAGATTCTTCTGAATATCAAAAACAGAAGAACTGCTAATGAGAAAATTAGAAGAGCAATATCCTTTTTAAAAATATAGATTAGAACTGGCAGACCCGCAAAGGCTAAAAGGGTTGCAAGAGCCACTTCTTTTAAAAAGAAAAGAGGAGAAAATATTATGAAGGATAAAGCGGTTTCTTTAAATGAGAAAAAAGCCATTGCCCCTATTGAAGTTGCCATACCTCTACCCCCTTCAAAATTCAAAAATAATGAATAGCAGTGACCCATTATTGCAAAAAATGCGGATACAAGGTCATAGGGAGATGTGAATCCTGCTTTTTGAATTAAAAGTGCAGAAAATATGCCTTTTGACATATCTAAAAGGGTTGCGATTGCCCCGAATATAAAACCCACTTCTCTTACCACATTTGCACCACCTACATTTTTTGTCCCAACCTTTCTTATATCCTTTTTACCGAAAAATTTACCAATTAAAAAAGAAAAAGGTATGGAGCCTATCAAATAACCGGTTATAATTGCTAAAATCAATTTCATTTTAATATTATATTTCAAAATCCTTTCTCTTTACAAATTCAAATCATTTACTTTATAATTAATTTTTAAAATTTAAAAAGGAGGTTTTATGAATATTGTAATAAGCATGTTCCTTTCAATGGGGTTCGTAGCTACTAAGGGAAATGTGAAGGACCCTGGAATAAGGGGTAGTGTAGGAGGACCTGATCAGTATGGATACACATGGATAGATAATGATACAACAGGCATCCCCGGGATCCCTCAGTACAACTGGATAGATATAACAGGCTATGGAACACAGATTCAGGGACTTGGCGATGATAATGTTGTTGGGCCTTTTTCAATAGGATTTGAATTTCCCTATTACTGGTATAAGGTGAACAAGTTCTGGGTATGCTCAAATGGATTGATTTCTTTTTCATCCAACCAGATGTGGTCACCTCATAATGGGGGCAGTCTTATACCGAGTCCTGCTCTACCAAATGACCTGGTTGTTCCTCTGGGTGGAGACCTTAACTTTAATCTTGGGCAAGGAGAGGTTTATTACTGGTCCAATGGTCAGGATACACTTATAGTCTCTTTTATAAATGTTCCAGAATGGCATTATGGTACTGATACAGCAGGTGCTCATACATTTCAGTTAATCCTTGATAAAAATGACTCCACAATAACATTTCAGTATGGTCCTCAAAGAGGTAAGTTTAATTATGGTCATCCTCAGGCACCTCCTGCATTTGGTATAGGAATCGAAAATATAACAGGTCAAATAGGACTTCAGTATCTTAAAGATGACACACTTTCTTCAAATATGTTCCATGATTCCCTTGCAATAAAATTTGTTCCTCCTGAAACAACAACTTACCAGGTTACTGATTTAACCCTTTATGAAATAAGTCCGAATAATCAGGGTTTTTTCCTTATACAAAACGAAGGTTATACTCCCTATGCTGTGGTTAAAAATTCAGGAAATCTTGTGGTAAATTCTTATGACACCTATTGCAGAATAAGAAATGCTTCAACTGGCCAAATAATTTACAATGATACTGTGTCAATGGGAACAATAAATCCGGGTGAACTTGACACAATCTATTTCAACCAATGGATATCACCTTCTGCAAGTAAATACGAAATAATAGAGTGGGTGAAGGCAACTGGTGATCAGGTTCCTTTAAACGATACCCTTCATGCAGATGTTCCTGTTGTGGCAAGGGGTAACAATGTTGTGCTTGACTTCCTGAATGATACCACAACTGTGGCTCTCACTCACTGGTTCGGTTCAGGTAGTGGATGGGGAGTTAAATTTGTGCCTCCTGACACATGTGAAGTTGTTGAGGTAAGGGTAATGCTTGCAGTAGGTTCTGGTTCTCAGCCAGGTAATGCGGATATTTATCTTTATGATGATGATGGCCCGGGTGGACTTCCAGGAACAGTTCTTTATCAGACAACCTATTATGTATCAAGTTCCACACCTGCGTGGTATACCTTAAATACCCAGAATCATCTTTATACTGATGGAGCGCTATGGGTAGGATACATTCAGGGGAATAATGAAGGTCCTGATTTTGCGATGGATCAAGCACCTCCTTATTCTAACAACACTTATGAATATACAGGTGCATGGGCTCCTTATAGAGATCCCTTCAACGATGGGTGCATAAGGATGATTGTTAATCTGCAAACCTCTGTAGAAGAAAGGATAAAGTATTTAACCATGGACAGCCCCAGTATTTACAGCGGTATGGATGGAAAATTTATTCTCTATCTTCCGAATATGAAATCCAGGAAAATAGGGATATTTGACCCCACTGGCAGAGAAATTTTGCCTGATAAGATAAAATGGGAAGGTAAAAAGGTTTTTGTTGACATCGGTAAAAATAAAAAAGGAGTTTATTTTATAAAAACAGATTCAGGAGAGTTTAAGGCAGTTTATATAAAGTAAATTTAAAATAATTTAAAATAAAAATTTAAAAAAGAGGAAAAATATGTTTAAATGGCCTAAATGGTTAAAATTATCTTTTGGAAGTGAACTTGCCGTAGATCTGGGAACAGCGACTACCCTTATATATATGAAGGACAAAGGTATTGTGCTTGACGAACCTTCTGTTGTTGCGATTGATAAAAATACAGGAAAACCGCTCGCAGTGGGACATGAAGCAAAAAAGATGCTTGGTAAAACTCCAGGTGATATAATTGCCAAAAGACCAATGAAAGATGGTGTGATTGCAGATTTTGAGCTTGTTCAGGATATGCTCCATTCTTTCATTACTAGGGTTACCAAAAAAGCCCTTCTCACCCAGCCAAAAGTTTTGATATCAGTTCCTTCAGGAATAACAGAAGTCGAAGCAAGAGCGGTTAAGGATTCTGCAGAAAGTGCAGGAGCAAGAGAAGTTTATCTTGTTTCCGAACCTGTTGCAGCTGCGGTAGGTATTGGATTGCCCATAGAAGAACCCACAGGGAATATGGTAATAGATATAGGAGGAGGAACCACAGAGATTGCTGTTATAGCTCTTTTTGGAATTGTAACAAATGTCTCAATAAGAACAGCGGGTGATGAAATGGATGAAGCAATAATAGATTATGTAAGGAGAAAGTATAAATTACTCATAGGTGAGGGCAGTGCAGAAAATGTTAAAATAGAGATAGGAACAGTGGTTTATGAAGATGATGAGAAAAAGATGGAAATAAGAGGTAGAGATTTGATGAGTGGAATACCCAAGACAATTCCTGTTTCTTCATCTGAGATTATGGAGGCTTTGAAGGATCCTGTATCTCAGATAGTGGATGCAATCAAAAAAGCTCTTGAGAAGTCTCCTCCTGAACTTTCTGCTGATATAATTGATAAAGGTATATTTTTAACAGGTGGGGGAGCACTTTTAAAAGGACTTGATAAACTGATAGAAAAAGAAACAGGTTTAAAGGTGAAAGTTGCGGATGACCCTCGCAGATGCGTGGTCAAAGGAGTAGGTAAAATATTAGAGGAGATGGACAAGTATAGAAAGGTTTTGAGGAGATCAAGAAGACTCTATGAGGAATGAAAAGTTTCACCTTTTCTTATTTTTATTCATCAGTCTTATTTTATTAGCAAAACCTGTTAGAAATTTTATAAGTTATTTTTTTCTGGATTATCTATATCTTCCCGTTATTCTGCTTAAAAAAAATGTTGACAGGCTGAAAACATGGGAAATGGAAAAATCTCAACTCATTAGCACTTTAAAAGAAAAAAATAAGGAAGTTATATTCCCTGCATATAAAATATATTATTATCCTCTTTTCCCTCCTTATTATATAACCCTTTCAAACCCTGGTAAAATTGATGCTTTAAACGGGATGGTTCTCCAAAATAATAATCTTGTGGGACTTATTGAAGAAATAAAAAGGGATAGAGTTATTGCAAAAACAGTCTTCTCACCCGGATTTAAAATAGGAGTTATTGATAAAAGAACAGAGGTTATCGGTGTTTTAAAAAGTATTGGTGAGTTTATTTTAAGGCTTGAGTATATTCCCTACTGGAGCGATGTAAAAGAGGGTGACACACTTTTAACTTCGGGTATAGGAGGCGTTTTTCCAAAGGGTATACCTGTGGGGGTAGTTCATGAGGTGATTAAAAAAGAAGGAGAAGTTTTTCTCGAAATAAAGGTAACTCCCCTTTTTGATCCATCAAGAGCATCATTATTTTTTATAAAGTGAAAAACATAATGCTTTATTTGATAATCATTGCATTTATACCTTTTGAAAGATTTTTTATTCCCGACTTTGAACATGCTTTTTCTTTCTCAATTTTACTTTTTCTTAATTTTACCCTTTCACCATCTTGGTCATTTCCCTTGTCCTTTATCTACGCCCTTGCGATAGAAAGCTTTGTTCCTGATAAGGTGTGGATCTTGCCCTTTTATTTTGCATTATTAATCTTTTTTATTGTATGGATAAAAAGGAATATAAACTATAAAATTACAGTGGTATTCTTTATCATCACTTTTGTTACCTATCTATCTTTTTTCGCCCTTATATATCCAGGACCTTTCAACCTTTTTAATGCATTTGTTTTTTCTGTTATTTTAACCACGGGTTTTAAGTTATGGAGGAAAAAATTCCCAGAATCCTGAAGTACTTGATCTGTGTAATATTCGGAATTATGGTAATAAGACTGTTCTATCTGCAAATAATTAAAGGAGAAGAATACAATAGAAAATCTATGAGAAATATTGTGAAGGAGATTGAAATTCCTGCTTTGAGGGGAAGGATATTTGATAGGTACGGAAGAATCCTCGCATCCTGGAGACCCGGATATGAGGTGTTTATAGAAGATACAATACTCAGAGAAGATATTAGTATTGAAGAGGTGATAAAATTTGAACAGAGTGTAAAGAAAGTGTATGTAATAGGCAGACCTTACAGACTGTATCCTTATAAGGATATATATTCTCATGTTATTGGCTGGACAGGTAAGGCATCTAAGGAAGAAATTTTGAAAGGAGTTTATTCAATTGGTGATAGGACAGGGAAAAGCGGATTGGAAAAAATCTACGAGGGGTTCTTGCGAGGCAGAGATGGTATTTCCTTCCAAATAGTAGATGCCACAGGAAACATAATGGGTCAGGAAGCCAGACCACCTATTGCTCCTTTAAAAGGAATGGATATTATTACCACTCTTGATGTTGAACTGGGTATTTACATAGATTCTCTTTTCCTGCCTTATAAAAAGGGAGCGTGTATAGTGCTTAATGTCAAAAATGGAGAAATTTTAAGTATATACAGTAAGCCTGGTTTTAACATAAATATTCTTTCTGGTAAAGTAAAAGAACAAGAATGGAACCTTATAAAAAGTGACTCCCTTAATCCTCTTCTAAACAGGGCAGTAAGTGGGGTTTATCCTCCTGGAAGTATATTTAAAGTTTTTACTGCACTTTTAGGATTTGAACTTGGAATAATAGATACAAATGAAATTATTGAATGTAAGGGAGAATATAAACTCGGTAATAGAGTGTTTAAGGATTGGAAAAAAGAAGGTCATGAAAAAGTCAATTTTAAAAAGGCTGTGGAGGTTTCCTGTGATGTTTATTTTTATGAAATTGCAAGAAGAATATTTCTTAAAAGATTTCTTGAGAGGCTCAATGCTTCCAAAATTGAAGAACAAAAATGTTTTGATGTATTTGGGGAAAAGAGAGGATATTTACCTGACATTAATTTTTATTATGAAAAATATGGACCATACGGATTTTCTGAAGGCAATGTATTAAATCTTGCAATAGGACAAGGTGAGATACTTTTAACACCAATTCAAATAGCTGTTTTTATAGGACAGATAGCAAATGAAGGTAAAATAGTGAAACCCCATATTATAAAAAAAATAGGTGAAGATAATGTGGAGGTAAGAGATACTTTGATTTTGCCCTTTGACAAAAAATATATAGAAATTGTTAAAAATGTCCTTTATTATGTGTGTAATGGTGAAAAAGGAACAGGAAGACTTGCATCTATAGAAGGATGGAAAGTGGCAGGAAAAACAGGAACCAGTCAGAACCCTTTTGGAGAGGATCATTCCCTTTTTTGTGGTTTTGCTCCCTTTGAAGACCCAACTTTTTTAGTTATGATTCTTGTTGAAAATGCAGGAATGGGAGGAGAAGTAGCGGCTCCTGTAGCGGGCAGAATTTTTGATTATCTTTATAAAAAATGGCAGAAAAAATTACTTCCTTAGAAAAGAGTATAAATCTGCGGCATAATCTAATTCTAATTTTAATCATCTTTATATGTGCATTAAGCACTCTAACTATTTTTTCGGTGTCAAAAGGCAAATTTACAGGACTTCTCCAAAAACATATAATGAATATATTCTTTGCAATTTTTATATACCTTTTATTTACAAGATTAAGAGTGCCCCGTAGATATTTTTTAGTCTATTATCTTTTTACAATAATTCTTTTATTGCTCCCTCTTATTATTTCTTCTTATCCTAAAAGATGGATAAAAACGCCGATTTTTTCTTTTCAGCCATCAGAACTGGCTAAGGTTCCTTTTTTGATTTCTCTTTCTATATTTTTACAGACCAAAGAAGATCTGAAATTTAAAGATACGATTTATATCTTTTTTATTTGCTTTTTGCCTTTTCTGCTTGTTATTATAGAGCCTGATATGGGCTCTTCTATCTTTTATATATTTATGTTTTTTGTAATTATTCTCTTTAAAAAAATAGATATAAATATAAAACTTTTTTATATTATCCCTCCCTTTTCATTAATTTTTTCCTTTAACTATATTACTTTTATTTTTTTCTTAATTATACTTACAATTTTTATAATATATGTCAAAATCCACAGATTATTTGCCTTCTATTTTATCCTGATTTCAATACTTATAGGACTTGCTGCTCCCTTTGTATGGAACAAGGTTTTAAAAAATTATCAGCGTGAGAGAATAAAGGTATTTTTAAACCCATCTTTTGACCCAAAGGGGTCAGGCTGGCAGATAAATCAGGGCCTGATAGCAATAGGTTCTGGTAAGATTGTAGGTAAAGGTTTTATGAAGGGTATGCAAAAAGGGCTTGCCTTTTTGCCCGCTGCCCATACAGACTTTATATTTGCATCTTTTACAGAAGAATTCGGTTTTCTTTGGGGTTCTGTTCTGCTTGCCATATACTTTTTATTTTTCTGGAACCTCATATTTATTCTAAAATATACCGATTCCTTTACCTTTATGTTTTCTATTATGGTAATTCTTTCTTATCTTTGTTGTTTTTTTCTCAACCTCGGTGGAGAGATGGGAATTATCCCCCTCACTGGAATTCCACTTCCTTTTTTCAGTTACGGAGGAACAAGCATGGTAACAAATTTCCTACTGCTTTCTCTTCTTAGAAACTTTCAGAGAGGTTTCTTTTACAAAGGGTAAAGAACAAACTTTAAACTCTTTTAATTTTCCTCTTATATCAATATGTATTATGTCATTTTCAAAATTACTCCTAATATAACCCATTCCTATAGAATAATTTAATGTGGGAGAAAATGTTCCTGAAGTCACATAACCTATTTCTTCACCTTCTGCGTAAATTTTCATCTTTTCTCTGGGGATGCTCCTTTTTTCTTCGTTGAAAAAAGCGATTAGTTTTTTGCTAACACCTTGCTCTAATTCTTTAACTATTCTATCTTTGCCAAGAAATTCATCTTTTACTTTTACAAACCTTTTAAGTCCTGCTTCAAGAGGGCTTGTATCATCATCAAGCTCATGTCCATAAAGAGGGTATCCCATTTCAAGCCTCAATGTATCTCTTGCACCGAGACCTGCTGGTTTTATTTCATCTTTAAATACAGTGTTCCATATTTCTTCAGCATAGTCCTTTTTTACATAAATCTCAAAACCATCTTCACCTGTGTAACCAGTTCTTGAAACCAGAATGGGTGTATCTTTATATTTTGTTTCCATTGACCAGTAAAATTTCATATCCGAAAGCTCAAGTCCCAACGTGTTCCTTAAATGAACTTCTGCAAGAGGTCCCTGTATCGCAAGTTGTGCAATTTCGTCACTTAAGTTTTTTATTTCAACCTCTCCTCTTTTATGTTCCAAAAAGAAGTTGTAGTCCTTATCAATGTTTGCAGCATTTACAACAAGAAAATATCTGTCAGGAAGTTTATAGATTAAAAGGTCATCAACAGCCCCTCCTCTTTCATTTAAAAGAACAGCATACTGAACTTGATAATCTTTAATTTTTGAAGGGTCATTAGATACCAAGTAGGACAAATAGGAGAGTGCGTCTTTACCCTTTATCTCTATCTCTCCCATATGAGAGACATCAAATAAGGCGAGTTTCTGTCTGGTATAAAGAGTTTCTTTGATTATCCCCTCGTATTGAATTGGCATTTCAAAGCCGGTAAAGGGAACCATTCGGGCGTCTAATTTTATATGGAATTTATAAAAAGGTGTTCTTTTTAGCATTTTATCTCCTTCCTATATATTTAAAAGTATCTTCAGAAGAAATATAAAATATCAAACCTTTTGAAGGAGTATAAACTTCATAGGTGTTCTGAATTTTCTCATAGTTTTTGACAGGACTTTCCACCTTTATCTCAATTTTTCGCATAACCTCAAAAGAATTCTCAAATTCAACTTCATTAATCATGAAAGACCTTGGACCATTTGTTTTAATGTTAATTTTCCTTTTGTAAATGAGAGTATCTCCTTCTATGAGAACCATTCTCTTTACACTGTCAGTAATATTTTCACCTTTTATAAAAATGGTCGGGATAAAGGGAATAAAATCTTCTTCAAGGATGTATTTTTCTTCACCTGTATAAAATATTTCTTTAAAATATTCCCTCACATAATCATTATCCTTTTTAAACAATCGCTGTTCACCAAAAAAAGATGTTATTTTAGATTCTTGTCCCAGAATAGAGGTATCTCTGAGAACCTCTATAAAAGTGGTATCCTGATAGGGAAGATGTAAGAATTTTGTTTTAAATCCATTGTGAAGCGGAAAATAGTCGTCACTTATTCTATCTATAAGGGAATTCTTAAAACATGATGACAGAATCACAAAAATTATTAATGGATATTTTTTAATCAATTTTAAACCCCCTTAAACTTGCCTTAAGTTCCTCACTTATATTGGCAAGTTCCGATGTTGACGCTGATATTTCCTCTAGAGATGCAAGCTGTTCTTCCATGCTTGCTGCAATCTCTTCCGCAGAAACACTTGTTTGCTCAGTTACTTCTCCCACTCTATCCATAAATCTGGCCAGTTTCTCTATTTCAGACTTTTGCATATTCGTTAACTTTGCAATTTTTTCAATTTTTTCCATTGTTTCCTCTGATTCATCAGCAATTTTCTTTAGTTGTTCCACAGCTTTTATTATTGTATCTTTTGCGTTTTCTATAGCTTTCTGGTTATCAATTAACCCTTTTGTTGAATCCTCAAGAGTCAGAGTAATTCTTTCAACAATTCCCTGTATTTTTTCTGCATAGGAAGAGGAATCCTCTGCAAGTCTTCTTATTTCATTCGCAACAATTGAGAAACCCTTGCCATGGGCTCCTGCTCGTGCAGCTTCTATTGATGCATTAAGAGAAAGTAAATTTGTTCTTTTCATAAATATAGTAATGGTATTTGAGATTTCAAGGATATCTTTTAATAGCATTCCCAGATTATCTATACTATCTCTTAATTTTTTCATAGCAGATGTAACCCTACCAAGCTCGCCGCTCACATTCTCTGAAATTTTTCTACCCTGAAGAGCAAGATTATAGGAATAATTTTCAATTTCCTGCATTTCCTTTGCTTCTTCGCTGGTTGTAAGGGCTATGTCGAGGAGTTCTTTTATAGATTTTGAAGCTTCTAAAACATTTTTGGCACTCTCAGTAGCCATATTTGCAACCTTTTGAACTGTATCAGTGACTTCATGGGATGATGCTGTTAACTCTTCTATTGCACTGGATATATTCTCTGAAAATTCACTCACCCTCATTGAGCTTGCCTTGGTTGTAAATATTCTTCCAGAGAGACTGTTTACAAATGTATTAAAAGAATTTGCTATCTCCTGAAACTCGCTATCTTCCTTTATTTCTATTCTTTTTGTCAAATCAGATTCACCTTTTGCAATTTCTATAAGCTTTGTCTTTATATTTTTCAACCTTTCAAAAAATAATCTCGTAAGAGTTAAGGAGAAGATAAATCCAAATACCAGAACAATTATTCCTATTACTATTGAAAATAAGGTTATTCTATTGAGAAGTTTAATAAAAGGTTCTTTGCTGAAATATACATTTATTTTGCCCAGGAATTCCCTTTTTCCCTCTGCTGATATTGTAATGGGGAAAGAAAACATAAAGTAATTCTGATTTTCTAATTTTTTAAGGGGAACCCTTTTTCTATGACAGTCACTACTACACAGATTGGGAATACTTTCTGGTTTAAAATTCTCCTTTGATATTCCCAAAAATTTGTTGCTTGCTGAATCGAAAATTTCAACTGATAGTATTGTAGGGTCTTTCAAAATTTCCCTTATAATAGAAGAGATAAAGGCTGTATCTCCTGTTGCCATCGCTATTTCTGCCTCCCCTCTGATGGTATTTTTTATTATATTTGCAATGTTCACAGAATTTTCATTAATAAGGTTATTTGTGGTTCTTGTATAAAAGTAAGAATAAAGAATAATAATACCGATTGAGAAGATAAATATTGTAATTATTATTCTCAATCTTAATCCGCTGAAATATTTAAATAGTTTTTTCATTTTTCTAAAAATTTATTATAAGACTTTTTATACTTTTAAGTCAAAAAGATTGCAAATAGTTCAATTATACCTTATAATTAAACACTTATTTTTTAAAATTTAGGAGATAAAAAAGATGGTGCGCATTAGGCTTTTTCGTATTGGAAAAAGGAAAAGACCTTTTTACCGAATAGTAGTTACTGATTCAAGAAAAAAAAGAGATGGTGAAGTTTGTGATATAATCGGTTTTTATGATCCTATCAAAAAACAAAGTTTTAATCTGAAATTAGATAAGTATGAAGAATGGGTTAGAAAAGGAGCTCAAACTACATCACGGGTTAAAGCTCTTGTAAAACTTTATAAAAAGTTAAAAAAAGATGAAGCACCGCTTGCCGAAACAATAAACAAAGACTCAAAAGGAGGTGAATAACATGAAAGAACTGCTGGAATTTGTGGTTAAACATATAGTGGATAATCCCGAGCATGTTTCTGTAAAGGAAATACCCGGAGAAAGAGTTGTTGTGTATGAACTTAAGGTTTCGTCAACTGATCTGGGTAAAGTTATAGGGAAAGAAGGAAAAACTGCAAAAGCCCTGCGCACTTTACTTTCAGCTGCTGCTTCCAAGAAGGGCAAAAGAGCAATGCTTGAGATCTTAGAGTGAGGTATAAAGGGCTCGTCTGTGTAGGTAGGATTTTAAAATCCTATGGAGTAAAAGGGGAGATAGTGGTAGTTCCTGAAACAGAATATCCGGAAACCTTAGTTGAATATAAATATTTTTACATCAAGTATAAGGGAGAAATAAAGAGACTTGACATTGAGATTGCTAAAGAAAGCAGGCGGCGCTTCATCTTTAAATTCAAGGAGATAGAAACCATTGAAAAAGCAAAAGCGATTGAAGGACACTACCTTTTTGTTAAACGAGAAGATCTAATGGAACCTGATGATGAAGGTTTTTATGTTTTTGACCTTGAAGGACTTACCGCATTTGATGAGAAAGGGGAAAAAGTAGGAGTTCTTGATACTGTTATGAAGAGAAAACCTTATGATTATTTTATTATTGTAAATGAAAAAGGTAAGGAAATCATCCTGCCCGCCATCAAAGAATACATAAAGGAGATAGATTTTGAAAATGAAAAAATAATTATCAATATACCAGAGGGATTATGAGGATAGATATTGTTACTCTTTTCCCTGAATTTTTCAAATCTGCTTTTTCCTTTGGACCTATTAAAAAATGTATTGATAACGGTAATTTTAAATTAGAAATTCACAATTTGAGAGATTTTGCAGATTCACCAAAGGAAGTTGACGATTATCAATATGGCGGTGGGAGCGGGATGGTTTTGAAAATAGAACCCCTTGTAAGGGCTTTAAAAAAATTAAAAGGGAAAAACAGTATTTCTATTCTTTTTGAAGCATCGGGTAAAACACTTACTCAGGCAATAGTTAACGAATTTTCCAAAAAAGAACATCTTATACTCTTCTGTGGAAGGTATAAGGGTGTTGATGATAGATTTAAAAATTATATAGATATGGAAATTTCCATAGGAGACTATGTTCTTTCAGGAGGAGAGCCAGCCTGTTTTGTTTTTGTTGATTCAATTTCAAGGCTTTTACCTGATGCTCTTGGCCATTTTGATTCTGCGGAAGGTGACTCTTTTTTTTCAGGCATATTGGGTTATCCTGTTTACACAAGACCCAGAGAGTTTGAAGGTTATCGGGTACCTGATATTCTAATCTCCGGGAATCATCCAGAGATAGAAAGATTTAGAAAAAAAGAAGCATTGAGAAAAACTTTGCTTAAAAGACCCGACCTTTTAAGAAAAACTAAATTGAATAAAGAAGAGTTATCTCTTTTGCGAGAATTTAAAAAGGAGGTAAAAAATGACTTATCAGAAAGTAAAGGAGATTGAAAAGGAGTATGTAAAAAAGGGAATTCCTGAATTTGGTCCTGGTGATACTGTTAAGGTGTATATGAGAATTACTGAACTCAAAGAGGATATAAAGAGCAGGAAACTTGTAGAAAAGACTCGAATTCAACCTTTTGAAGGAATTATTATAGGAAGAAAAGGAGGAGGCATATCAGAGACCTTTACTGTGAGAAAAATAACACAGGGTATAGGAATTGAAAAAACTTTTCCTCTTCATTCCCCTTTGATTGAAAAAATAGAGGTAAGACGTAAGGGAAAGGTCAGGAGGGCAAAGCTCTATTATTTAAGAGGTAAAATAGGCAAGGCAGCCAGAGTGAAACAGAAAAAGACTACCTGAAATGTACCGGGCAAAGAACTTTATTGAAAGATATTATGGAATCTATTCTAATTTTCCTGTTGGTGTGGATGAAGCAGGGCGGGGACCAATTGCAGGACCTGTTGTTGTATGTGCCTGTTATATACCCGAAGATGTGAAATTGAGAGGGATAGCGGATTCCAAAACCCTATCTCCTGAAAAGCGGGAGAGAATTTTTAAAAAAATCAGGAAAATTAAAGAAATAAAATACTCTTTTGGAATGGTATATCCTGAAACAATTGACAGAATAAATATAAGAAATGCCACATTTGTTGCCATGAAAAGGGCTTTGAAAAGACTTGAGGTTTCCTTTGATTTTATACTTGTTGATGGTTTTGAAATTCCTGGTATTAAAGTTCCCCAAAAAGGCATAATAAAGGGTGATGCCAAGATAAATTCAATAGCTCTTGCAGGCATACTTGCCAAGGTAAAAAGAGATAAGTTGATGGAAAAGTATGCTCTGATATATCCTGAGTATGGTTTTGAAAAACATAAGGGATATCCCACAAGAGAACATCTTGAGAAAATAAAAATTTTCGGAATATCACCGATTCATAGAAAAAGTTTTAAACCTCTCAGGGAAGTGTTATGTCTAAAATAAGAAAACTTTTAATTGCAGGTAATTGGAAGATGCACAAAGGTGTTCGAGAAACAGAAAATTTTCTTAATGAATTAAAAGAATCTTTTGATAACGATGTGTTTGATAAAGTTGATATTGCTGTGTGCCCTCCTTTTGTTTCTCTTTATACCGCATCAATTGTTCTTAGAGGTTCAAAAATTTATCTGGGTGCTCAGAATGTATTTTATGAAAAAGAAGGGGCTTTTACAGGAGAAATCTCACCTTCAATGCTTAAGGAAATAGAAGTAAAATATGTAATAGTAGGGCACTCTGAAAGAAGGAAAATAATCGGTGAGACCGATGAAACAATTGCAAAAAAGATTAAAGTAATAGTTGAAGAGGGAATGATTCCGATTTTCTGTGTGGGAGAAACCCTTAAGGAAAGAGAAAAGGGGATTGAGGAAGATGTTGTAGAAAGGCAACTGATTCGGGGATTGAAATTTGTTCAGAAACAAGATGACTTTGTAATTGCCTATGAACCTGTATGGGCTATTGGAACTGGAAAAACTGCTACCCCGGAAATAGCAGGCAAAATACATGGTTTCATAAGGTCTAAATTAAAAGAAATCTTTGATGAAAAAAAAGCTTTTGAAATAAAAATTCTCTATGGAGGAAGCATAAAACCCGAAAATATACAAGAGTTGATTTCTCATCCTGAAATTGATGGTGGACTTGTTGGAGGTGCATCATTGAAAAAAGATTCTTTTATAAGTATAATTAAAAACTCAATAAGGAGTTTAAAATATGATTAAACCCTTTTTAATAATAATACATGTAATCTGTGCAATTTTGCTTATAGTGATTGTTTTAATTCAGCAGACAAAAGGTTCGGGCCTTTCATCGGTTTTTGGAGGTGGCGCAGCAGAAGATATTCTGGGTGTTAGAGGGGCTCCTACGTTTTTTCAAAAACTCACATGGGGATTTGTTGCTGTTTTTATGCTTACCGCCTTTTTTTCTACCATACTTTCCCCAAGAAGAACTATTAAAAAACCTGTTATACAGTCAAAAATAGAAGAACTTATGAAGTTAAAACCTCTTCAAACACAGGAAGAAGAGGAAAAAATTCCCTTTGAAATTCCTGTGAAAGGGCAGGGAGAAAAAAAGGAGGGAAAATAAATGTGGGCACTTGTTGAATACAAGGGTTTTCAGTTTCATGTTAAAGAAGGCCAGGATATTATAGTTCCCCTTATCCATGAGATAGAGGAAAAGGAAATAGAAATTGATAAAGTTTTGGTATTGAACCATGGCAACAAAACAGTTGTAGGAACACCCTATGTGGAAGGTGCAAAGGTTAAGGCAAAAATTATTGAGCATTTAAAACTCCCAAAGAAGATAATTTTCAAATACAAGCCCAAAAAAAATTATAGAAGAAAACTTGGGCACAGACAAAAGGCAACAAGAATAAAAATCCTGCAGATAGAGTTTTAGTGCAGGATTCTTCTTCTGTACTCTTCAAAATTAAAATCAGGACTCCACTTCTTGTTATGACATTTTTTACATGTTTTCTCTTCTATTTTTTGTGCCTTTTGCTTTTCTGGATGATAGAGCAAGAAACCATGACATTCAACACATCCAACTTCTGCAAGTTTCGGGGTTTCCCCTTCTGATACAAATCCTCCACGATGACCAAAACCAGTCACATGGCACATCAAACATTTAATCTCTTTATTTTTTTTATCTTTCTTTAAAGTCTCAAAACTTTTTTTATGAGGACTTAAAAGATAGGATTTATATTCTTTCTTGTGACATTGCCCACATTCCTCAGAACTTTTTATTTTGATTAAATCTCTTTTAATTTCCCATCTTTTTTCCTGAATAGCCTTTTCTCTTTCTTCCACAAATCTCTTTTTTTCTTCATTAAACTTATTTTCCAATTCATTTATTTTTTCATCAGAGGGTATGTAAGAATTAAGGGGAATCTCATGAAAATACCTAATTTTTAATTTCTCATCTACATATTTGAAGAATAAAATCGGGAAGTATATACCATATCTTGATGGAACAATATAGGTAAATTTATATTTTGTTGTGTCCAGAATAGTTTTAAACTTATTGTTTGCTCCATAGATGAAAACAAGGTTTTCCGGCAGATTTTCAAAGAATTCAGGCATCATGTTGTTTGTTGCAAATACATAAAGGGTTTTGTTTTTAACAGGGTTTTTAAAATACTTTTCAACAGGCTCAGGACTTTTCTCTCCATAAAATGGAGAGTATGAGGTGAATATGATTTTAAACCCATTTAAATTGAAAGTTCTTTCTTTCTTTATAAAATCTATTGCGGGAATGAGCGTAGCAAAGGGAAACTTGTTTGCCCATTTTTTGAGAAATTCAACTCCACCGAGTTGTTCGTTATAACCTACACCAATCCCATCGATACTCATTTCCTTTGCAACCTCAGAAAAAATCGGAGGAGCATAGGCCACATATTGATTTAATTTAACAAAATTACCTGCATCAAAATATAAAATCCTATTCCCATATTTTTTCTTCAATTCTTTTATAACCGATGTTCTTCTCGCAATATCACCACCTCTGAAAGGTGGTTCTCCACACGCACATGGATGAAAGTCCATATTTACCTGAACCGAGATTGCAATTGCAAAATCAAAGGAGTCAACCGGTGGAAGTTCTCTCAGTGAAAAGCTCCATAGAAAAAAAATTATTTTTATCATAACTTAATTATAAAATTTTCAGATTCATTCTTTCAACCAAGGTAATATGCTATCTTTTAAATTTGAAAAATATTTAGGTTTTCTCTCTTTTAAAGTTTGAAGTTTTTTAGCAATAATATATATATCTTCATCCAGCCTTTGTTCTTTCCCTATGTATTTGCCCCCTTTTCCTTTCAAAAGCCAGTTCAGAGATATTTTAAATTTCTCCGAGATTTTCAAAAGAACTTCAATAGGAACACCGACCAATCCTGTTTCATACTTGCTGAGTTTGTCCTGAGTTATACCAAATAATTTTGCAAACTCAGTTTGCGTTAAATTATTTTCTTTTCTTATTTTGCGTATTTTCTCACCTACATTTTTATGAATTTCTTTCATCTTACTTGACAAAATATTTTTATTTTTCTTATAATAATTTTTTATGAAATTAAAAAAGTAAAGTATTTTACGGCTAAATATCTATCCTTTTCAAACAAGGAGGGTACAAAATGCCAAAAGTGGTGCACCTTGAAAGGGTGAAAAAGTTGAATGAGTTTCGCTTAAAGATCCAGAAAGCAGGCTTTCCCACTCTGAAATCTTTATCCGATTACTTAGGTATTTCCTATCACCATCTTACAGAAGTTCTTCTTGGAAACAGAAAATCTAAAAGACTTATGAAAAAAATAAGTGAGGTTATGAAAGATGGAAGAAAAATTGAAGGAACTGGTGAATAAATTCAGAGGCAGGAGTATTTCCAAAAACGGAAGAGTATACTGTATAATTCCTTCAGAATATTCTACTGGTTTCAGAATCCATTTTAAGGTTATTTTCCCTGACAGAGAGCTGACCTTTATATATTTTGATGGAAAATTCGATGTTTGGAGGGTTGACAAAGTGTAGGATAGGAAATAAAAAATTTAAAAAGGAGGATGCAAGATGAGAAAGATTATCAGATACAAGATAATCACAGGTATGATGGGTTTATCACTGCTTTTTGCTCAGATAGAAAAATGGGTTTATACATACGATGGCTCGGGAAATAGCAAGGATGAGTCATTCTCTATTTGCTGTGGTAATGGCAACATATATACTTCAGGTAAAGTAACAGGAAATGGAAAATTTCTCTCATAAAAAAGAATATGGTTTAAGTTTTCCTATATTTCTGGAAAATAATATGAAGATTAAATTTGATAGACCCTTTACAGGCAGGATAAAAGTTACAATTCTTAGTGCAACCGGAAGAGTGATTTTTGAAAAGACTTTTCCTGTATTTAAAAATGAGGTTATTTTAAAAACGGATAAAATCAGGAGATTGTCTCATGGAGCTTATTTTCTTTGTTTAACCCGGGGATATGAGGTGATTTAAAAGTGTAAACTTATAAAAAAATAAACCTGCACAAAATATTTTCAAACATAAAATTTACTGAACTTTTACCCTATTTCTGATAAAAATATCCTGTCCTCATAATAAAGATTTAATGATATTGCCTTGTTCTCAGGCAATTTTAATTCAGGGTCCTTCTCTAAAACAATTTCTGCTTGTCTTTTTACCTTTAATAGTATATCTTTATTTTTTAAAATATCTCCTATCTTAAAGTTTAAATATCCATGCTGTCTTGTTCCAAGAAAGTCTCCAGGACCCCTTAATTTTAAGTCTACCTCAGAGAGTGAAAAGCCGTCCTTTGTTTTTAAAAAGGCATTTAGCCTTTTTTTAGCTTCATCATTTGTACTATCATCAATTATGACAATACAAAATGAGTCTTTTTCGCCTCTTCCTATTCTTCCCCTTAATTGATGTAGCTGTGCAAGTCCGAATCTTTCAGCGCCTTCTATAACCATTATTGTTGCATCTTTAACATCTATTCCAACTTCTATCATAGGTGTAGAAGTGAGTATGTTTATTTCTCCATTTTTGAACTTTTTCATTGTTTCTATTCTCTTTTCAGAAGGAATTCTTGAATGCAGAATTCCGATTTTAATTCCTGCTGGTGCCCATTTTGATATTTCTGAGAATATTTCTTCACATGCTTTAACTTCAAGTTTTTCTGATTTTTCTATAAAAGGGGCTACAATATAAACTTTTTCCTTGTCCCTGATTATTTTTTCAAAAAGTCTTGAATAGAATTCCTTTCTGTTTGATCTTTTAACCAGACTTGTTGTGATTTTACCCCTTCCCTCTGGCATCTCTTTTATAGTTGAGATTTCTAAATCTCCGTATAGTGCAAGGGCAAGGGTCCTGGGAATTGGAGTTGCTGTCATTACAAGAAGATGGGGAAATTTCCCCTTTTTAACAAGAGTCGCCCTCTGAGACACTCCAAATTTGTGCTGTTCATCCACTATAACAAGACCGAGGTTTTTAAATTCAACCTCTTCCTGTATCAGAGAATGGGTTCCCACAACAAGGTTTATTACACCATCCAGAATTCTTTTAAGAATTTCTCTTTTTTCTTTTGCCTTTGTTTTTCCCTTTAAAATACTGCATTCAACCGGCAATTTTTTGAAAAAACCTGTTATAACTGAAAAATGTTGTTCAGCAAGGATTTCAGTTGGTGCCATAAACGCAACCTGAAATCCATTTTCAATAGCAATCAGCGCCGCGTAGAGGGCAACCACGGTCTTTCCACTCCCAACTTCACCCTGAAGTAATCTTCTCATCGGGATTTCCCTTGCCATATCAACTTCTATTTCTCTTATAACTCTTTTCTGGTCATTTGTAAGTTTAAACTCAAGAGATTCTATAAAATTTTTGGTGAGTTCATGTTTTACCTTTATAGGAAAAGTTTTAAATTTTTGATATTTGTATAAAAGCAAGTGAATGAAATAGTAAAAAAATTCTTCAAAAATAAGGGTTCTTTCTGCAATTTCTGCAATTTCAAAACTGTAAGGAAAATGAAGGTAATAAATTGCCTTTTTTCTGGATAAAAGTTTTTGAGACTTTACTATATATTCAGGAAGTTTTTCAGCTATATCATCCTTTATTTCTTCAAGAATTTCATAGATTAAAGTCCTTATAAATTTTGGTCTTAAAATTATTTTACTTTTACCTTGACTCCTTGAAATCTGAGGGTAAATGGGTATTATTTTACCTGCATGTATTAAATCTCTCCTTTTTTTATCAAGAACTTCAAATTCTGGATGAAACATCTGTTTAATTCCTTTGTATTCAAGAACTCTGCCACATGCAACTACCTCATCACCTATTTTAAAAGACTTCACAAAATAGGGAGTGTTTACAAATACAATCTCCATCCAGCCTGTTTCATCTTTTATTATGAGTATAAAAAACTCCTTGTTCCTGCCAACTCTTCTTGTTCCCTTTGTAAAAACTTTACCATAGACCACCTCTTCCTGATTGGTCTTTAAATAGCCTATCTTTGTTATACTCCTTCTGTCAACATATCTTCTGGGCTTGAAATAAAGTAAACCCTCAATCGTTTTTATGCCTATTTTTTCAAAAACTTTTGCTTTTCGAGGCCCCATACCTTTTAGAAATTGAATTTTTTGATTTAGATTAATTTTTTGCAATTATTTTACCACAATACTGAGTATTTTATCAGGAACATAGTGCATTTTTATTATTTCCCTGTTTTCAATATGTTTTTTAACATTAGGAAGTGAAAAAGCAACCTTTTTTATCTCTTCCTCAGGAAGCCCTCTTTCAACAAGAAATTTTCCCCTCACCTTTCCATTAATTTGCACAACAAGAGTTGTTTTTTCCTCTTCTATTATCTCTCTATCCGGTTCTATTAATTTTTGCTGGAATATGCTTTCTTCTGATTTTTTACTCCATATTTCCTCTGCTATGTGGGGGGCAAAAGGTGATAGAGTTATGCAAAGCAGATTAAGAGAATATCCAAATACCATGGACAATTTAAACTCAAAGGAATAGAGATGATTTATCCATTCCATCATTGCTGCAATTGCAGTATTAAATTTATAATTCTCTATATCTTCAAAAACCCTCTTATAATATATGTGTGTTATTCTATATAAATCTCTCTCCTTGCCTTCGAGTTTTTCCTTATCTATTTCTAAATTTGTTTTTTTAAATATACCCTCATTCTCTATAAAAAGTCTCCAGACTCTTATTAGAAATCTCTTTGCTCCCTGAACCCCTTCATCGGTCCACTCAAAATCCCTTTCAGGTGGACCTGCAAATAATATATTTATTCTCGCAACATCAGCCCCCCATTCTTCTACAAAATCTTTAATCTTCACCGCATTTCCCGCTCTTTTTGACATCATTTCAACATCACCTGAAGGTGTTTTTCTCAAAATCATACCCTGTGTAAAAAGCCTTTTAAAAGGCTCGTCAGAACTTATAAGTCCTTCGTCATAAAGCACCTTTCCTATGAATCTTGAATAAAGAAGATGTCCTGTTGCATGCTCTGCACCACCTATATACTGGTCTACAGGAAGCCATAGTTTAATCTTATCCTTGTCAAAAATTTCCTTTTCATTCTTAGGGTCTATATACCTTAAATAGTACCATGATGAATCTACAAATGTGTCCATTGTATCCGGGTCTCTCCGTGCATCTTTTCCACATACAGGACACTTTGTTTTCATAAATTTTTCATTTGATTCAAGAGGTGATTTTCCCTTTGGAAGATAATCAACCACTCCTGGAAGGAGAACAGGTAAATCTTTCTCAGGAACAGGTACAATTCCACAATCTTCACAGTGAATCATAGGGATTGGAGCCCCCCAGTATCTCTGTCGTGAAATAAGCCAGTCTCTCAATCTATAAGAAACTGCTTTTTTGCCCAGGTTCATTTCAGAAAGTTTTTCACATACCTTTTCAATTCCTCTAAATGAATCAAACCCTGTGAATTCTCCTGAATTTATCATTACACCATATTCCTCATAGGCGCTTTCAGGTTCCTCTGGAAGCTCCCCATTAAAAGGTTTTATAACTATTTTTATTTCAATGTTCATCTTCTTTGCAAATTCGAAATCCCTTGTGTCATGTCCTGGAACACCCATTACAATTCCTGTTCCATAATGAACTAACACATAATCACCCACAAAAACAGGAAGTCTTTCTCCTGTAAAAGGATGTATTGCATATTTACCTGTAAATACTCCTGTTTTTTTTCTTTCTGTACTTGCCCTTTCTATTTCAGAAACCTTTAACGAATTTTCAATGTATTCAAGCACCTGTTTTTCCTGTTCAGAACCTTTAATGAGCTCCTTTACAAGTTCGTGTTCAGGAGCAATTGTCAGGAATGTGACTCCGTAAATTGTATCAGCCCTTGTGGTGAATACAGAAAGCTTTATCTCAGAGTTTTGTTCAAGAGGAAAATCTATAAGAGCACCTCCAGATTTTCCTATCCAGTTTTTTTGCATCTCTATTACTCTTCTTGGCCACCTGTCCTCGAGTTTTTCAATATCCTTTAAGAGTCTTTCAGCGTAAGATGTTATTTTAAAAAACCACTGCTTTAACTCTCTTTTTACAATCTCTGTATCACATCTTTCACATTTGCCTGCAATTACCTGTTCATTTGCAAGGACTGTTTGACAGGAAGGACAGAAATTCACAAAAGATTTTTTTCTATAAGCAAGACCCCTTTTATAAAGTAATAAAAAAAGCCACTGAGTCCATTTGTAATAATCTGGACTGCATGTCATTAATTCCCTTTTCCAGTCATAGGAAATCCCCATTCTCTTAATATCTTCCCTTGAATCTTCAATGTTTTTGTATGTCCATTCTCTTGGATGAATTCCTCTTTTTATTGCAGCATTTTCAGCAGGTAGTCCAAAAGCATCCCATCCGAATGGATGGAGCACATCATAGCCTTCAAGTTTCTTCTTCTTAGCAATCACATCCCCTATAACATAATTTCTGCAATGTCCCATATGAAGGTCACCAGAAGGATAAGGAAACATCACAAGCACATAGAATTTTTTTGAAGGGGTATCAGGGCTTTCAAAAAGTCTTTTTTCTTCCCATACTTTCTGCCATTTCTTCTCTGCTTCATAAAAATTATATTCTTTCATAAGTGATTAATTATAGGCAAATTGTAAAGATTAGTCAAATTAAACTATAATTAAGTTCTCAAAAGGAGAAAAAATGGATAAAAGAGAAGAAGTTATAGAGGTTTTAAAGGGGATAATTGACCCTGAACTCGGGAAAGATATAATAACCCTTGATTTTGTGAAGGATACGGAAATTGTTAATGAAAGAAAGGTTGAGATGAGACTTATTTTAACCTCCCCGGGATGTCCTTTAAAAGATTATTTTAAAAATGAGATAACAAAAAAGCTAAAGGAAAAACTTTCATGGGTTAAAGATGTTGAAATAGCAATAGATGCAAAAGTTCCGGAACCTTCTTCTCAAAAGAAAAGAATTAAAGGAGTCAAGCACATTATTCCGATTTTAAGTGGCAAAGGAGGAGTTGGGAAGTCGACAATTGCAATAAATACGGCTTTTGCTTTGAAGGATATGGGTGCTAAGGTTGGTCTTTTAGATGCAGATGTTTATGGACCCACAATCTCAATGATGGGAGGAATTAAAGGGAAAGTTGTGGTTGAAGATAGTAAAATGATACCTCCTGAAAGAGATGGTGTAAAAATAATTTCTCTTGGTTATTTTACTGAGAAAGAGTCACCAATAATATGGAGGGGACCTTTAGTTCACTCTGCTTTAAATCAACTTCTATTTGATGTTAACTGGGGTGAACTTGATTATTTAATAATGGATTTGCCACCTGGAACTGGTGACCCTCTTATTTCTGCGTCCCAGCTTGTTGACCTTGTGGGTGGTGTGGTGGTTTCAACCCCTCAGAATGTATCTATTTATGATGTTAGAAGAGCAATAAATATGCTTTTTAAAGTAAATGTAAGCCTTTTTGGAATAGTTGAGAATATGTCCCATTTCAGATGTGATAGTTGCGGAAAAGTTCATGAAATTTTTGGTAAATCAAGAGTTGATGAACTTGTGAAGGAAATTGGAACAGAGGTTCTTGGTAAGGTCCCCTTTGATCCTGATCTTGTTTCTTCAGGAGATAAAGGAGACATATATATTTTAAAGTATAAAGAAAGGGAGGCAGCGAAAATACTTTTTGACATAGCGAAGAAAGTATCAACAAAAATAAGTATGGAGGTCCTCAAAAAATGAGGATTTATAATACATTAACCAAAAAAGAGGAGGAATTTAAACCTTTAAAAGAAAGCAAAGTAGGTATTTACTTCTGCGGAATGACTGTTCAGGATTCTCCCCACATAGGACACTTGAGAGCATTTCTTGCCGGAGATATTTTAAGAAGGTATCTTGAATACAAGGGATTTGATGTTACCTATATATTAAATTTTACAGATATAGATGATAAGATTATAAAAAAGGCATGGGAGGAGGGTGTTGACTGGAGAAAAATTGCCCAGAGATATGAGAAGGAATATTTTGAGATTGAAAAGAGAATGAACATAAAGCCTGCAAGTTTCTATCCCAGGGCAACCCAGCATATAGAGGAAATTTTAAATCTTGCTTTAAAACTTGAAGAAAAAAAGTTTGCATACAACGCCCATGGAAATGTATGGTATGATGTCTCAAAATTTAAAGATTATGGGAAATTATCGGGTAAAAGCATAGATGAACTTATAGAAGGAGCAAGAGTTGAACCTGATCCCACAAAAAAAGACCCTCTTGATTTTTCCCTCTGGAAAAGAGCAAAAAATAGAGAACCCTATTTTTATTCCCCTTTTGGTAAAGGAAGACCGGGATGGCATATAGAATGTTCTGCAATGAGTATGAAATATCTGGGTGAAACTTTTGATATACACGGAGGCGGACAGGACCTAATATTCCCTCACCACGAGAATGAAATTGCGCAGAGTGAGGGGGCGACAGGGAAGCCCTTTGTAAGGTACTGGTTTCACAATGGTTCTGTAAATCTAAGAGGTGAAAAAATGAGTAAATCAACAGGCTTGTTCTTTAAGGTTCTTGATGTCTTAAATGAGTATTCTCCAAATGTTTTAAAATATTTTCTTTTAAAATCTCATTACCGGTCACCCATTGAATATTCGAAAGATCTTATAGAAGGCGCAAAATCAGCATGGGAAAGAATTGATAACTTTATAAGTAAGGGAGAAATCAGAGAAATTAAAATCAAAAGCCCTGAAACAAAAAAATATATAAAGAAATTTGAGGAATACATGAACGATGACCTGAACACACCCAAAGTTTTTGCTCTTATATTTGACCTTGTAAAAGAAGGCAATCTGTATTATGAGAAAGGTGATGAAAAGTTTCTTGAACTTAAATCACTTGTCCTTTTAATTTTAAAAATTCTTGGATTTACAGGATTTGAAAAGAAAATAGAATCAAAAATAACAGATGACCTTTTAAATATAATAATTGAGCTAAGACAGAAATTAAGAGAAGAGAAAAGATTTGACCTTTCTGATAAAATAAGAAATGACTTAAAAAACTTAGGGATAATCCTTGAAGATGAGAAAGATAAGACATCCTATAAGTTTATACAATTTTGAGGATGAAAATTATATATGAGTTTAACTGGTGAGTTGTAAAATTGTATTAAAGTGTGTAGATTGTGAATATCCTGTAAAAATGAGTATGGAAAAACTATTGGAGGAAATGAATCTTAAAAAATTAACCAAAAAATTTCATTTAAGTTTTTCATTAGACAACTTGCTAATTTGATTTTTAAAAATAAATTTATTTATAATTAAATTTTCATTAAAAAGGAGGTAATATGGATTTACAGACAATACTTGAGGATATTTTAAATAAAGTTGCAGGTACAACCTATGTATCCTGTGTAGGAATGGATGGAATTGCCCTTTCACAGGCGATAAAAGAAGTGCCTTTTGACCCTGCTGTTGCTGATGCTGAGTTTGCAAATGTAATAGGTCATGCTGTAAAAGCTGTCACAAGTCTTGATGGGGGTGAATTTGAAGAAATGTTTTTTATAACTGATAGATATACAGTGCTTTTGAAGGGTATAAATAAGGATGCTTTTCTTGCAATCGCACTCACCCAAGGAGTTAAAAATCTCGGTCTTGCAAGAATTCAGGTCAAAAAGGCTGCGGATGAACTGAAAAAGATACTGGAATAAAATAAGGAAATATAACTCTTTAATCTGTTTTATTTTATTCGGTGGTGGTATTTTATTAAAAAAACTTAATTTCCCTTTATTCCTTTTTATTCCTTTATGCCTTTTAAGTTTTCTAATACTAAAAAAAGATTTTTTCTGTATTTTATTCCTTATATCCGGATATATCCATTTTTTATTCAATTGGAAAGTTTCTATTGAAAAAAAGTTCATCCTGATAAATCAGAAATCCCATTTATTCCTCTCTAAAATATTTGATAAGAATTTCAATAAAAACGATTCCGAGTTTTTAAAAGCAATAATTTTAGGAGATAGGACAAAAATCAGTAAAACCCTTAAAGAAAAATTTAAAAGGACAGGAACAATACATTTTTTTGCAATTTCAGGACTCCATATGGGGATAATATGGTTATTTTTCTTCATCCTTTTAAGATTCTTAAGGGTTCCTTACAAGTTTTCTTATATACTTTCATCTGCTCTCTTGCTTACATACACTACTGCCATACCATTAAGACCATCGGTTCTAAGAGCCAATATAATGATTTTTACATTCTCGCTAATGGTCTTTTTAGGAAGAGAGGCTTTGTCCCTCAACGCTCTTGGAATTGCAGGTCTTATTTCCTTGATCATATCTCCATCATGGCTCTTTGATCACGGCTTTATACTTTCTTATCTTGCAACCGGTGGGATTCTCTTATTTTATCCCCCTCTTTTTAATTTTCTTAAAACAAAATTCGTGAATTTCAACAAATACATAATCTCTCCTTTGATTGTTTCCTTTTCTGCTCAAATTTCAGTATTTCCCTATATCCTTTATCATTTTAAATACCTGTCCCTGATTTCAATAATATCAAATTTAATCTTAACACCCTTTTTGACACTGACCATAATATCTTCCTTTATCTTTGTTCTATTCTATCCTTTACCTTTTTTTATAAAAGAAGGAATTAAAGGGTTTGTATTTTTATCAATGGATATATTATTCTATTTAAACAATCTTCTTTCCTCTTTTAAATTTTCCTGCATTTATGTAAAAAAGATTTATCCCTTTATTTTCTTTATTTATCCTTTTATTATTTTCTTGGGATTTTTACTCAACTCAAAAGCAAGATATGTATAATGAGTTAACTTTTGTGATATAAATTTTCTAGAATTTTCTCCCTCTGGATAATAAGGTTTTGATATGTATATTGTAACCTTTGAAAAAGGTAAAGGCAATCTAAATCTGTCCCAGCTTTTGAATTCTATAAATCTTGAATATCCTGTTCCTACCAGGATTAAAGGTTTTTTTGTTTCCTTTGAAAGGATTATTGCTCCATCTTTAAAGAGCCATCTCGGTCCCCTTGGTCCATCAGGTGTTATGGCAACACATAAGCCCTTTCTTAAAAATCTCCTCAGGGATAAAAAACCGATTTCTCCCTTTCTTTTAAAAGAACCCCTTGCAAGATTAAATTTAAAACTCTTCAAAATATTTGCGATCAACTCTCCGTCTTTGTGTCTTGACACGAGAACCGCTATACCTTTATTTTTATGGCTAAAAATTAAAGGAAAAATCTGTGAGTGCCAGAAACAAAAGATACAGTTATTTCCACCTTTTTTAATATTATAAGGTATATACTCTTTATTCCCCAATATCCTTATTCTGAGTGTCTTACAATAAAAATAATATATAAGCGAAAATATCTTTGATAAGCTATCTAAAATTTTATCCTTTGATTTCCTCAAATTCTTTGAGGGCTTCTATTTCCTTTTCCACTTCCATCTTTTCTCTTTCAAAATCTTGAATAGAAAGCTCTTTTAATCTTATTATTTTCTCAACCAATTCTGGATTTAAAATTTCTTCAAGGGGTCTTCCTTTTTTTAAAGCTTCTATTGCAGATTTATAATAGTTCAGAATTACCTTCATCATTTTTCCTTGTCTTTCTACAGGACAGGATGCATCATTTTCGTGAAAAGCACTTTGAGCTAAAAAGCCTTCTCTTATTAATTTTCCTGTTTCAAGCAATATTCTTTCGGGTTCTTCAAGAGCATCAGGACCCACAAGTTGAACAATCTCCTGAAGTTCTGTATCTTTCTGGAGTATCTCTGACGCTTTTCTTCTGAGTTCAGGCCATTCTTCGCTTACATTTTCTTTATACCAGTCCTCCATAAGCCCGTAATAAAGAGTATAACTCCTTAACCAGTTTATTGCAGGATAATGCCTTCTATGAGCAAGAGATGTATCAAGTGCCCATAAAGCACCTGTTATTCTTAATGTATTCTGTGTAACAGGTTCCGAGAAGTCACCTCCGGGAGGTGATACTGCACCTATTGCTGTTACAGAGCCTTCTCTATCATCTTTCCCAAGGCATTTTATTCTTCCTGTTCTCTCATAAAATTCTGATAGTTTTGCTGCAAGATATGGTGGGAACCCTTCTTCTCCTGGCATTTCCTCAAGTCTTGATGAAATTTCCCTTAATGCCTCTGCCCATCTTGATGTGGAATCAGCAAGCAAAAGAACATTGTAACCCATATCCCTGTAATATTCAGCCATTGTTATTCCCACATAGATTGATGCTTCCCTTGCTGCTACAGGCATATTTGATGTATTTACAACAAGTATTGTTCTGTTCATAAGGGGTCCACCGTGGTAGGGATCCTCAAGATGGGGAAATTCTGTAAGGACATCTGCCATCTCATTTCCTCTCTCACCACAGCCTATATAAATAACTATCTCAACAAGGGAATACTTTGCAAGGGTCTGTTCAATGACTGTTTTACCAGTTCCAAACCCACCGGGTAAAGCTGAATTTCCTCCTAATGCCACAGGAAAGAAAAAGTCGAGTATTCTCTGTCCTGTAATTAAAGGTCTTGTAGGTTCCATTTTTCTTTTATAGGGTCTTGGGAATCTCACAGGCCATTTATGATACATTTTTATTTTACTTCCATTATCCAGTTCACATATAACATCTTCAATAGTGTAATCACCTTCTTTTGCTATTGATTTTATTTTACCTCCTTTAACATCAGGGGGAATTATTATCCTGTGAACAATTGATGCAGTTTCCTGAACCTCACCTATAATATCACCCGGAACAACCTCATTTCCTTTATCAAGTTTTGGAACAAAATGCCATTTTTTATCTCTTGAGAGAGCAGGTGCGGACAATCCTCTTGAGACGAAATTGCCTGCTGCTTCTCTTAAAAGTTCAAGAGGTCTTTGAACACCATCATATGCGGTGGTTAACATCCCGGGACCAAGCTCTACCATAAGTGGTTCACCAGTTCTTTCAACCGGTTCTCCTACAAAAAGTCCTGATGTATCTTCATATACCTGAATAAACGCTTCATCTCCTTTAAGTCTTATTATTTCCCCAACAAGTCCTTCTTTACCTACTCTAACTATTTCATTCATCCTCGCACCACGCATTCCCTTCGCAATAACAAGAACACCCGAAATTCTCACTATATAAGGATTCATATTTTTCCTCCAAATTTAAGTTTAATTATAAAGAAATATCTTTATGAAATTCAAAATCATTCCCTTTTTATATTATAATCTCTATGAAAATTAAATTTTTTGGAGCTGCAAAAGAAGTCACAGGCAGTATGTATCTTGTGGGAACAGAGAAAAGAAAATTTTTTGTTGACTGTGGCATGTTCCATGGTATAGGAGGTGAGGGAAAAAATGAAAAAAGATTAAAGGAAATAGATATTACGGATATAGATTTTATTATCCTTACCCATGCCCATCTTGACCATTCAGGAATGATTCCTGTTTTAATAAAAAATGGATTTAAAGGAAGTATATTTTCAACAAACGCGACAAAAGATATATCAGCCCTTATGTTAATGGATGCTGCAGAAATTCAAAAACAAGATGCAGAAAGAATAAGCAGGAAAAATTTAAGGAAAGGACTTCTTCCTGAGGAGCCCCTGTTCACGGGAGAAGATGTTATTTTTGGCCTTAAAAGATTCAAAACCGTGAACTACGGTGAACAGATTGAAATTGAAAATTTAAAGATAAGATTTTTTGATGTGGGTCATATTATTGGTTCTGCTTTTGTAGAAATTGAGATAAAAGAAGAAAAAGTTAAAAAAATAATCTTTTCAGGAGACCTTGGTAATCTCAATAAACCAGTGATAAGAGACCCTGATTCACCCTATACAAAAGACCCGGACCTTCTCCTTATTGAATCAACCTATAGTAATAGAAATCATAAGACCTTTGATGAATCAATTAGAGAACTTAAAGAAATAATAGATTTAACCTGTAAAAAGGGCATTATTTTGGTGCCTTCCTTTGCTCTTGAAAGAACTCAGGATTTACTTTATATGCTCAGAGAACTTCAGAAGAAAGGCGAAATCCCGGCGGTTCCTGTTTATCTGGATTCACCTCTTGCAATCTCAATAACCAAGGTTTTTAAATTTCACGAAGAATGCTTTGATAATGAAACAAAAAGTTTAATAAAACAAGATATAGACCCTTTAAATTTTCCGGGGCTCCATTTTGTTAAAAAGGTGGGAGAGTCTAAAAGATTAAATGATTTTAAAAAAGGAACAATAATAATTGCAGGTTCAGGTATCTGTGAAGGCGGAAGGATTGTTCATCATATAAAACATCGTGTATGGAAGGATACACCTCAATAATATTTGTAGGTTATCAAACAAAAGGTACTCTTGGAAGAGAAATAGTTGAGGGTAAAAAATATGTAAACATCATGGGTAATGAAATAAAAATAAATGCTGAAATTTACACTGTAAAAGGATTTTCTTCTCATGCAGATAAAGATGAACTTTTAAACTGGATTTCTGATATTAACAAAAATTCAAAAATAATCCTTATCCATGGGAAGAAGAGGTGATTAAAAAGTTTAAACAAGAAATTCTAAATAACAGGTTCAGGAAAGTTTATCCCCTTTGTTTTCTGGAAGAGATTGCTGTTTAAATCAATTTTGACTTTCCATGATTTTTAAATGGAGTTTAATACTTGAGTTAGATTTTTTATGAGGTGGCACGGTAAATTGATTTTCTAATTTCTCCATGACCAATAGTTTGTGAGCGGGTACCTAATAAATCTTTTGGTGCAAAAATTTGTAAATAATTTGACAT
>FWPU01002326.1_pt1 | contig 53131 bp, 40 predicted proteins | sample 2228361 | NCBI WGS metagenome assembly FWPU01 (sample SAMEA103939777, study PRJEB20133) | metagenome | reverse complement strand
GCCCAGCGGCGGGCGATTAGACCCAAACGTTCGTGGCTCCCGTAAACCACCGGGATCCGTCCGCCAAGCTTCCGGGCCAGCAGCTTGGCCGGATTCTCCACCGTAGGGTTGTCGGGACCGAACAGCCGCAAGCGGCCCCGCACCCAGTCACGGCTGGAGCGGACGGCCGGCAACGGATCGGGGATCAGGCCGGCACCACACAGGGCCCACAGCACGGCGACGAAGGAATATGGCAGTGCCGTCCGGGGCGGCTGGCCTTCCGGAAACGGGAAGATGGGCAGCCCGTCACGCCGGGCGATCCGTTCCAGCTCCCCGCCCGACGTCAGCACCACACACGGCGCTCCACGCTCCCGCGCCGCTTCGAGAGCAGCCAGAGTCTCCTCGGTGTTCCCGGAGTAGCTGCTGGCCACGCACAAAGTCGAGGCCCCCACCCAACCGGGAAGCGTATAACCCCGCACCACCGCGAACGGGAATCCAAGGTCGCTGCCCAGCCACGCCCTCACCAGGTCGCCACCGATGGCGGATCCGCCCAGGCCCAACAGCACGGCCCCGCTGACCCCCCGGATTTCCGGAAAAGCGAGGCCGGAGGCGGTCTCCAATGACTGGTGAAGCTGATGGTCGAAGCGCTGCACAATGGCCAGCATCCCGCTGCGGTCGACGCGCTCGATTTCCTCCAGCGAATCCAGCCGATCCGTCCTGTCCGTGTCGGAGCCGACCTCCACCTTTCCCCCATTCACAGGAACTCGTTCAGCCCCAGCTCCCGCAGCCGTTCCACCAGCAGTTTGACATCTTCTGCGCGCCGGCGGGATGCCACCAGCAACGCCTGCGGCGTGTCCACCACCACGAGATCCTTCACCCCCACCAGTGCCACCAGCCGGTCCCCGGCCAGAGCGATGCTGTCGCGGCTTCCCACCTGCACCACGCGCCCTTCCAGGATCAGCCCCGAGCCGTCGGCGCTGCGAATGTCCTCCAGCGCTTTCCAGGAACCAACATCACTCCAGCGAAAACGCGCCGGAATCACCGCGGCTCGATCGGTATGCTCCATGACAGCGTAATCGATGGAAACGGCAGGCAGTTTGCTGAAAGCGCTGACCGCCTCGCCGAACCCCGGCGGTATACCCGTCAAGCCGCTGAAAAGCTCTGGCGCGTGACGGGCCAGTTCTGCCAGGATGCTGTCCAGTCGCCAGACAAACACTCCGCTGTTCCACCAGTAGTTGCCGGCGGCCAGCAGCCGTCGGGCCCGCCGCAGGGCCGGCTTCTCCACGAAGCGGCGGACCCTGAACGCTCCCGACTCCCCAATGGGGTCGCCCTGCTCGATGTAGCCGAAGCCGGTTGCCGGATAGGTCGGCTGGACCCCGAACACCACCAGCCAGCCCTGGGCGGCGGTGATGCAGGCGTGCTGGAGCGCCTCCTGAAAGATCGCCGTGTCCGGAATGACGTGATCGGCGGGCAACACCGCCACCACTTCCTCCGGCGGAAATCGCCGCCGGAGCTCCAGGCTCGCCCAGCCAATACAGGGTGCCGTGTTGCGTGCCGCCGGTTCCACGATCAGGTTCTCCGGCGGCAACTCCGGGAGCTGACGGCGGGTTTCGTCCACATAAGGAGGGCTCACCACGGCGAAGACGTCCTGCGGCGACAGCAACGGACGCAGCCGGTCCACCGTCCCCTGCAACAGCGTCCGGTCGCCCGTCAAATGCAGGAACTGTTTGGGTCGGGTCTCCAGGCTGAGAGGCCAGAAACGGGTTCCCCGGCCGCCGGCCATGAGCAGAGCTTTCATCGACCTTCCCCAAAACTCCTCCGCACCGCCGTCTCGATCTCTCCCATACGCATCTGTCGAATATTCAGCACGTAACGCCGGGCGTAGTCGATCGGCTCCTCGGCCAGTATAGCGGTCATGGTCTCCCGCAGATAGTTGTCGCGGACATGCTGCAGGTGTGTGAACCGGGTGATGGTGCGAACCAGGGCAGACAGGAACTCGGGTTGGGGAACATTGGCTTCCGCCAGTCCCCGGATCGCCTCCAGAGCCAGCCGGCGAGCCGCTTCCTGGCGCCCCGGAGTGGACGCCACGACCAGATGCAGCAGCCCGGCTCCCACGAAGGATTCCCGCGCCAGCCAGGCGCCGCCCCCCAAACCGCTTTCAGCCAGGTGGCGGTTCAGCCGGCCCGCCGGTCCGTTGAGCAGTGCCAGGGCGACGTCGAGAATCTCCACCTCGTCGGCGCTCACCCGCGGCCCCGCCCAGGTGTTGACTCCCAGTCCTTCCGGAGATTCCGCGGCACCGGGCTGGCCGGCGGTCTGGGGGCGGCCGGCCACCGCCTTGCCGGTACGGAAGCTGCGGTCACTCAGCAAAGGAATCTGATCCTGCAGAAACGAAGTCCCGCTGACGTCGCCCACCACCAGCACGTGCGGGTAAACCTCCTGGACGAAGCTTTCTCGCCAGTTTTCGAGGGCTTCCAGCGAGAAGGACGGCTGTCTTCCGCAACCCGAGGCATCGACGCCGTAGGGATGATTCCCAAAAACGGCCCCGGCTGTGCGACGGAGCAGGTTTGCAGGCGGTGAACACCGATTGTCGTCCAGCACGACGTCGGCCTCCAGCTCGAGCAGCGCCTCTTTCAGCTCCGCTTCACCGGGCCTTGGCCCTGCCTTCAGCCACTCCATCACCTGCCGGAAGACCGTTGCCATTTCCGTGGAAGGCAGCAGCAGGTGGAAACCAAAATAGTCCGCTCCCACCTCGGGCCGGATTTGCGCGCCGGCAGCCTCCAGATCGAGCCATCTCCGTCCGCCCTCGACCCGGGCGAGGTGGCGGACCAGCGCCCGGATCAGAAGCTCGGTCAAGCCCGCACGGTCTGCAGATTCTGCGGGACGGCCACCCGGATAAAAGAGGGCGAGGTCCGCCAGCGGCACCGTGTGCAGCTCTCTCACGAAAACCTCCGGACCTCTGAGCACCGAGCTTCGCCGCAGCTCGATATCGGCGAAGCTGGTCTCCCAACGTGGCGGCCGGTAGGCCTGGACTTCCCCTCGCAAGGACTCCAGCAGCTCCATTTCAGCCGCGGCTTCAGCGGGCGACAGGATGTTCACCGTCTCCAGAAAAGACTCGGGGGTAAACTCCCGCGGCCCGGCAGAGTCGGGGAGCAGCTCGATCACGGTCAACCGGTCCAGTCGCAGATACCGGGAGATCACCTGGCGCAGATCGGCCTCGCTGAGGGCCGCCACCTCCGAGGGAAAGCGGTCCCGCCTGCCGTAACCACCCAGCAGTTCCCAGCGGACCAGCTCCGCCGCCCGTCCCACCTGGGTTTCGAGGCGGCGCAGGTGGCCGGTCACCAGCCAGGCCTGGGCCCGTTTCATCAGCAGTCCCGGGATCGGCCCGGTGCGCAACGCTTCCAGCGCTCCCAGAATCCGCATCTCGGCCCGCTCCAGCAATTGCGGGTCGGGGCGCAGCACAAACAGCAGAAGGTCCTGTCCTGCTATGGAAGCATAGCCGCTGCGGATCGCAAATGGGCTGCCCGTTTCCCCATCCCGGGGCAGCTTCAGATAGGCGGACTCTCCTTCCGCCAGCAGGCAGCGCACCAGCTCCAGCGCCAGGCGGTCCGGGTGCCCGGAAGGAGGAATGAGGAATCCCAGGATCACCAGGGGCGCGGCGGGCTCACCCCGGAACAGCACATAGTGAAAGCCGGAGGACGGCCGGGATTCAGCGGTGGATTGGAGGGGAGTCTCCGGGCCCTTCCGGGTCTCGGCGGCGGCCGCCGGGGCTCGAGCCGCCGGGGCACCTGGGGGGATGCCCTCCCGGGTACGGCCGAGCGACGACGCGTTCCCTCCGGAAGCCGCCTCAGCCAGCTTCCGGAGCACCACCTCGTGACGGATGCTGCCGCAGATCCCCAAGACGCCCGACTCGGGGCGAAACCAGCGCTGGTACGCCGCCGCGGCCGCCTCCTCCAGCGCTCCGGGCGGCACCGCCGGGGGAGCATCCGGTGAGGCCCCGCTGACCCTGAGGAGCATTTCAGCCCAGGGGGCGGGAAACCGTCGTTGAAACCTGCTCAGCACGAACTCCGCGGCAGGCTGCAGCAGTCCGACGTCGGCGGTGTCGGGAGCGGTCCAGATTTCCAGATGCGCCTCCACCGCGTGCAGGATCTCTTCAGCCGGCAGGATGGTCCGGATCTCCAGCCTCCCCGGGGCCGGTTCCCATTCGGACCACCCGCCCCGGACCCGCAGCCTCCGGTCGAGACGCCGGGTCAGCGACTCGGCAGCCAGGGCCAGATCGAGTCCGACTCCGGACGGCTCCAGCCGGACCGCCGTAACCAGTGCCGCCAGCGGTATCGTCGGGTGTTCCTCGATGATCACCGGCAGCCGGGTCGGCAGGACGGCCCGGGTCAGAAAGCCTTCCGTCTGGTGCTCGAGGAAGACCCGATAGTAGTCCGGGTACTGGGCCGGCAGGCGCGCTGCACGCTGGGACAGGGCTGCGGCGGGCAGCGGCAGCAGAAGCAGCACCCAACTGATCCATCCCGGCCGATGTCTTCGCATGGGGCCGTCTGGATTGTCCCATATTCCGGCTGGTCGGGGCCTGGACCGGCGGCGGCTCCCCGTTCCATCGGGAGCGGCGCTGCGCGGTCACCGCCTGGAACGCGGATGGGTTACCAGCCCCGGACGGGAAACCACCGGTCCACCACTCTCTCCCCCCGGATCACGTGGTAGGAGGGAAACAGGGCCGCCGCCAGACAGGAGTGGTTGGGGACAATCTGCAGGCGGGTCCCCACGCGCACCCGGCTGAAATCGATAGCGCCGGTGCTGCCGATCAGACCGTGCTCCTGGGACATGGCTGCCACAAACCAGTCGGGATGGCCGACGATCCGGCCGAACCGCGGCGGAGTCCCGCCGCAGCCCGGATCCTTGGACAATGCCAGCGCCCCGGCGTCCACCACCAGCCGGTTCTGCGACGGATACACCCCGATCACCGAGGTCAGCACGGTTGCCGCCACCTGATCGGGCCGGCAGTTACCCAGATCGACCTGCATCTGGTCGAAGAAGACGTAGTTGCCGGGCCGCATCTCCGTCGCCCCCGGAAGGGTTTCCGGAGCATGGATAAGGGTAGGCGTCGAGCCGACGCTCACCTCGTCGCAAGGGACGAATTCCCGGATGCGGCCGGCGAAATCCGCCAGACACTGAGCTTCCCATAAGGCGATCCGGCGCTTCTCCTGGGGATCCTTGAGCTGATAGCTCTGTCCGGCATGAGTCAGGACTCCCCGCAGACGGACTGCGGGGGAGCGGGCAACCCCGAGTGCGGCCTCCAGCGCCCCCGGCTCCTGCGGATCGATCCCCACCCGACGGTTTCCGCAGTCGATCTTCAGGAAAACGTCGAATGGACGGCCGTAACGGGTGGCGCAGCGCTCAAGTTCAGTCACCAGACCGGAGTGGTCCACCACCAGATTGAGCTGTTCGATTCTGGAAGCGAGCTGGAAGAGATCAGGGAGCTTGGCCGGATCCGGCGGAACAGCGTAGGTGATGTCTTCAAATCCGGCCTCCGCGTAGAATTCCGCCTCGGCCAGGGTGGAAACGGTGATCGGCCCTGGCGTTCCGCCGGTCTGCAACCGCGCTCCCTCCAGCGTCTTGTGGGTCTTGACATGGGGCCGCAGACGAATTCCCAGCCGCCGGGCGGTTTCCAGGGCCAGGCGGCAGTTGGCAGCAAAGCGGTCATAGTCAACGAGGAAGGCAGGGGTTCGCAGGTCGTGAATCGTCATGAAGATGGTTCCTCCTTGACCTGCAGGCGGCAGGCCGCCGACAGGTTGAGAGCGGCCGACTCCCGGAGCCGAGCCCGACAGACCGGTCAGGGGTTCATGGGCGCGGACTTCAGAGGAACGTCCCAGTGAGCTTCCAGCAGTTCGAACCGGCGCTGCTCTTCCCGGCGGAAGCGTTCCTGGTCGGGGTACAGCCGCTGCTTGATCTCCTCTTCTCCGGAGGGGTCAGCCAGTGCAGCCCAGTTCCGGAAGGTCAGCAACACCAAGAAAGTCCAGTCGGCTCTGCCGTCGCCGTGGAAGGTCGGCTCGAACGTCCTGATTTCCAGGATCCGCCCGGACTTCACCTGTTCCGCCAACACCGGGTAGTGATTCCGGCGGAACAGGTCCAGGAACTCCTGCTGGAATCCCCACCGGACGGTGTAGAAGTAGGCGACGGTTACGGGTTCGGCGGCCGGCTCGAGCGGCGGAGCCGCGGATGTACCGGCCATGGCGGCAAGGATGAAGGCTGCTTCAAGCATGTCTGGTCCCTCCCGGGTTGGCGACTAGGGACGGCCCTTGCGCCCGCTGGGCACCGAGCGGCGGGGCGGATTGGGCTGGCGTCGCAGGGAGTCCGCCGGCCCGCGTTTCGGGGGCTGGCTTGCGGGGGGCCGGGTCCTGGGGCCGGAGGGGGGATGCTTTCGGCTGCTGTCTCGGGTTCGAGCCATGGAGGGTCTCCTCGTGGGGAATTGAGCCACACGCTGTTCGCCAGTGCAACTGGCGGTTTGCTGAGTTGCAGGCTGGCGGGCGACAAGCTTGCGACCCGTTTGACCCGAACTCCGGGGAACCCCGGAACACCCTCCGGCATGCTACGATCGGCCCGTGGAAGGGTACGTCCTGGCGGGGGGTCGGAGCCGGCGGATGGGTACCTGCAAGGCCCAGCTTCCGTTCCGGGGGCGTTCCTTGGTCCTGCACGCCGTCGGAATCCTGGAGAGGGCGGGCTTGGTCCCGTTTGTCGTAACCGCCCCCGGCCAATGCCTGGACGTGGGGTCCGCCGGAAAACTCCACGACTTGCGGCCCGACGGAGGTCCCCTCGCCGGACTTCATGCCGCTCTGGCCGCCACCCGGGAAACGGCGATCTGCATCCTGGCCTGCGACCTTCCGCTGGTGGACCCGGCAGTCGTCCGTCACCTGGTTCTGCTGGCAGGGACTTACGATGTGGCCGTTCCCGAAGATGGCGGTGGGAACCTTCATCCCCTTTGTGGACTGTATTCCCGCCGATGTCTGCCCTGGGTTGAACGACTGCTGGAAACGGGCGGCGGCCCACGCCACCTGCTTCAGCTTCCGCAACTGCGGGTCCGGCGGCTGGCGGCCGCAGAACTGGGGTGGCCCGATCACTGGTTTTTCAACCTCAACACTCCCGAGGACTTCGAGCGCCTGCGGCGGATGGAGTCCGACTCCTGCGGTTGACAACACCTTTCACTTCCCCCGGCCGGGGGGTCCACTTCGCTGGTTAGTTGCGCTAATATGAGAATTAATCATGGGACGGATCCTCTTCCCCCTGTTCGTCCTGACGGTCACCCTCCCCCAAGGGCTCGTCCAGGCTCAGCAGGCGGAACCCCCGCGATTCAAGGTGGAGGTCCCGACGGTTCTGGTCCGGGTGACGGTGACCGACCCCCTCAACCGGTACGTGGTTGGACTGGAGAGCACTCATTTTCGAGTGTTCGAGGACAAGGTTGAGCAGACGATTTCCCACTTCAGCAATGACAAGTCGCCGCTCAGTGTGGGGATCATCCTGGATACCAGCGGCTCCATGGGCGACAACATTCTGAGCGCCCGCACCTCGGTGGCCCGCTTCCTGGAGCAGGGCGATCCCGCCGACGAGTACTTCCTGGTGGGCTTCAACGAGCGTCCCCGGCTCATCCAGGACTTCACTTCCAGCAGCGAAACGATCCGCACTGAATCGTCCTTCGCCAATCCCCAGGGGCGGACCGCACTATACGATGCCATCTACCTGGGCCTCGAGAAGATGAAGGAGGCCCGCAATGACAAAAAGGCCCTGATCGTCATCACCGACGGGGAGGACAATACGAGCCGGTACACTTTCAAGGAGTTGAAAGAGTTCGTCAAGGAGTCTGACACCCAGATCTATGTCATCGGCGAGAAGGGTGACCTGGGATACGGCCGGGGGATCATCAACGAGATCGTCCGCCTGACCGGCGGCCGGGCCTTTTTCCCGCACAATTTCAAGCAGCTCGACTATTTCGTGGATCTGATCCATACCGAACTGCGCAACCAGTACGTGCTCGGGTACATCCCTTCGGACCGCAACTTCAACGGAGAATGGCGCAAACTCAGTGTCCGGCTGGAACCCCCAGAGGGGTTGCCGAAACTCAACATTCGAGCCCGGGAAGGCTACTTCGCTCCGAGAAGGTAGACGTGCCGGCTGGAGCTGACCGGACACAAGCCCCTCCTGGCCGATTTCGGCTGATGGCTGCAGCCCTCCTGCTGGCTGCCGGTTTCCTTGCCGCCCAGGATCCGGCCTCCCAGGAGGAGGGTACTCCGCGGTACAAGGCCGAAGTGGACCAGGTGGTGGTCTACGTGGCAGTCTATGACGACAAGGGCCGTCTGGTGGCGGGGCTGACGTCGGAAGACTTTACGGTGCTGGAGGACAAGGTTCCCCAGAATCTGACCGGATTCGCCCGTACCGAGATTCCCTCCACCATCGGACTGGTCATCGACTCATCGGGTTCGATGCGGGACAAGATGACTCGCGTCGAGCAGGCCGTGGACCTCTTCCTGCAGCAAAACAACCCCCAGAACGAACTGTTCTTCGTCCGCTTCGACGACGAGGTCGAGCTCGAGGAGGACTTTACCCGGGACCCGGAAGACATCCGGGACGCCCTTTCCAACGTGGTGGCACGGGGCGGCACCGCTCTCTGGGACGCCATCTACCTCGCCGTCGACAAGGCCCAGGAGGGCTCCGAACCGCGCAAGGTGCTGGTGGTCTTTACCGACGGCGAGGACAAGGACTCGTACTACAAGCACGAGGAACTGCTGGAGAAGGTGCGGGAGGCCGACGCGCAGGTGTTCATCGTCGCCTTCCTGGACGAGGAGCTGAGCGACCGGAAGGGCTTTTTCGGGATATTCAAGTCACAGCGGCAGAAGGTTCAGGAACAGATCGTTGCCGCCGCCGAGGTCACCGGAGGTCAGGCGTTCTTCCCCGAAAAGGTGGAGGATCTTGCCGAGGCCTTCGCGGCTATTGCCAAAGACCTGAAAAACCAGTATCGACTGGCCTACATTTCCTCCAATCCGGCCCGGGACGGCAAGTGGCGCGATATCGATGTTCGGGTGGCCAAGGCCCGGGAACTGGGGCTGAAGGTACGGGCCAAAAAGGGCTATTACGGGCCTCACTGAACCGCCCCGCCGCCCCCTCTCTCCCCCGGCAGGCGGTTGACTTGACGAAGCTGCGAGCCCTATTCTGGGCGCCATGAACCGCGCAAGCAAAGCCTGGTATAACGGTGCGCTCATCGAGTGGGACGATGCCAAGGTCCACGTCATGGCCCACGTGTTTCACTACGGGACCTCGGTGTTCGAGGGGATCCGCTGCTACCAGACCACCCGTGGCTCTGAGGTGTTCCGGCTCCATGAGCACATCCTCAGGCTCTATCACTCCGCCCGTATCTACCGGATGGAGATCCCCTTCCCCATCGAACAGTTTGAGGCGGCCGTCCTGGAGACCATCCGGGCCAACAATCTCCAGCACTGCTATATCCGTCCGCTGGTTTTCCGGGGGGTGGGTCCCATCGGGGTCAATCCGCTCAAGAACCCGGTGGAGAGCTACATTCTCACCTGGGAGTGGGGCAAGTACCTGGGCGACGAAGCCATCGAGAAGGGGGTTGACGTATGCATTTCGAGCTGGCATCGGGCCGCCCCCAATACCTTCCCCACCATGGCCAAAGCGGGTGGCAACTATCTGAACAGTGCCCTGGTGAAGATGGAGGCCGTGGTCAACGGGTTTGCCGAAGGCATCGCCCTCGACTCCAACGGCTTTGTCAGCGAGGGCAGCGGAGAAAACATTTTCCTCCTGAGCCGGGGCAAGCTGTGGACGCCCCAGATCAGCAACGCCATCCTGCCGGGAATCACGCGGGACAGCGTCATCCGGCTGGCCACAGAACTGGGCTATGAGGTGGTCGAACAGCCCATCCCGCGGGAGATGCTGTACCTGGCGGACGAGCTGTTCATGACCGGTACGGCGGCGGAGATCACGCCGGTGCGTTCGGTGGACCGGATTCCCATCGGCACGGGTGTCCGCGGTCCGGTAACCGCCCGCCTGCAGCAGGCCTTCTTTGATTACGTCCAGGGCCGGTCCGAGGACCGCTTCGGATGGATGGTCCCGGTGTACGCGGAAAACACTGTCGGCCGGGGGGTTTGAGGAAGGGCCGGCGGGGCTGGGCCCTGCGGGAAAGAGGATCATGCTCGATCTGGGCAAGCTGCTGAAACAGGCGGTGGCGGCCGGTGCCTCCGACATCCATCTGAAAGTGGGCAACTACCCCCACCTGCGGGTGGAGGGCCAATTGACCCCCCTGACCGAGTACGAGCGCGTCAAACGGGAGGACACGCTGCAGCTCGTCAAGGAGCTGCTCAACGCCCGGCAGCGTGAAGTGCTGTCGCAGCGCTCCGAGGCGGATCTTTCCTTCGGGGTGGAAGGGCTGGGACGTTTTCGGCTGGCGGTTTTCCAGCAGCGGGGGACGCTGGCCATGGCCCTGCGACTGATCCCCAGTGTCATCCCGTCCATCACCGAGCTGAACCTGCCGCAGGTGCTTTACACCATTGCCGACTCGCCGCGGGGACTGGTCCTGGTCACCGGAGTGACGGGAAGCGGCAAATCCACCACCCTGGCGGCCATGATCCGGCACATCAACGAGACACGGGCCTGCAACATCATCACCATCGAGGACCCGGTGGAGTACGTGATCGAGGACGGTAAGTCCATCATCAGCCAGCGGGAAACCGCCACCGACACCCGGGACTTCGCCTCCGCCCTGCGCGCGGCCATGCGGCAGGACCCGGACGTCATCATGGTCGGGGAAATGCGCGACCAGGAGACGGTGCTGATTGCCCTGCAGGCGGCGCAAACCGGCCACCTGGTCCTGAGCACCCTCCACACTACCGACGCCGTCACCAGCGTGGACCGTATGGTTAACCTGTTTCCACTGGCCCAGCAGCAGGATGTGCGTCTCCAGTTGGCGGCCGCCCTCAACTCCATCATCTCCATGCGACTGATCAGGAGTTCGATATCCGGCAAACGGCTGCCGGCGGTTGAAATACTTCGCAACACCGAGACGGTGGCGGCGCTCATCGCCCAGCAGGAGCGGACCAAGGAAGTGCGGCAAGTGATGGAGATCAGCCGCAGCCAGTACGGGATGCAAACTTTCGATCAGTCCATTCTGGACCTTTACTCGAAGGGTTTGCTGTCCAAGGAAGATGCGCTGCAAAACGCCACCTCGCCGGAGGACATGCGCCTGCGCATGCAAGGTATCGTCGCTTCCTCGGAACTGGTGTGAGTCCCGACCTGTATGACTATGCCGTGCGGTTGCTGGGCCGTCGTGCCCACAGCCGCCAGGAACTGCGTCGCAAGCTTGCCCGCCGAGGTTCCTCCGTCGAGGTGGCGCGGGTCATCCGGCGTCTGGAAAGGCAGGGCTATCTGGACGACCGCCAATTCGCCGCCCTCAGGGCTGCTTCGCTGAGACGCCTGCGCTGGTGGGGGAACCGTCGCATCGCCCTCGACTTAAGGCGGCTGGGGGTGGATGCTAGAATAATCCGGTTTGCGCTGCAGCGCCTGGAAGAGGAGCACCCGGAAGCGGACGCCCTGGACCGGGTGGTGGAGAATCGCCTGGCGGGTAAAACTCCTTCCACCACCCAGGAGCTGAAGAGCCTGTATGACCACTGCCTCCGCCTCGGGTTCCGGCCGGAGGCGGTACGCTCGAAGCTGTCAGGGCTGTTCCGGGAGATCTGCCGGGAGTGACAACCCCGCCGCGAACGGAAGATTGACTTATGCCGACTGCCGATGAGATCCGGGAAACTTTCCTGCGCTTTTTCGAGGAACGCGGCCATAAGCGCGTCAAGAGCAGTTCGCTGATCCCCAAGAACGACGCCACCCTGCTGTTTACCAATGCCGGCATGAACCAGTTCAAGGACGTGTTCCTGGGGCGCGACCAGCGCGAATACCGCCGCGCGGCCAGCAGCCAGAAATGCATGCGGGTCAGCGGAAAACACAACGACCTGGAAACCGTGGGCCGGACCCCCCGCCATCACACCTTCTTCGAGATGCTGGGGAACTTCTCCTTCGGCGATTACTTCAAGTCCGAGGCCATTGCCTGGGCCTGGGAACTGTGTACCAAGGTTTACGGGATCGATCCCCGCTATCTGGTGGTCACCGTGTTCGAGGAGGATGACGAAGCTTACGCCATCTGGCGGGACCAGGTGGGCGTACCCGGCGACCGGATCTTCCGCTGCGGGGAAAAGGACAATTTCTGGGCGATGGGTGATACCGGCCCCTGCGGCCCCTGCTCGGAGATCCACTACGACATGGGAGAACGGGTCGGCGACACCACCAGCCCGTTCGGTTCCGAAGGCAACCGCTGGGTGGAGATCTGGAATCTCGTGTTCATGCAGTACAACCGGGATGCCTCGGGGCGCCTGACTCCCCTGCCCTCGCCTTCCATCGACACCGGGATGGGGTTGGAGCGGATTGCCTGTGTCCTGCAAGGAGTGGCCGGCAATTACGAAACCGATCTCTTCCGCCCCATTATCGAAGAGGCTTCGCGGCTGACCGGCGTGGAATACGGCCGGCAGGAATCGACCGACATCAGCCTCAGGATCCTGGCGGACCATTCCCGCGCGGCCATGTTTCTGGTGGACGACGGGGTGGTGCCCGGCAACGAGGGCCGCGGTTATGTGCTCCGCAAGATCCTGCGCCGGGCCATCCGTCACGGTCGGATGCTGGGACGGGAAGAGCCGTTCCTGTTCACGTTGACCGCGCTGGTGGCGGAACTGATGGGCGGTGCCTATCCGGAGTTGTTGAAGAGCCGCGAGTACGCCGCCCAGATCGTGCGCAATGAGGAAGAGAAGTTCAGCGCGACTCTCAGCGTCGGGCTTTCCCTGCTGGAAGACCTCTTCAGGCAGGCGGGAACCACGGCCGATCGGGTCGTCCCGGGATCGGAGCTGTTCCGCCTTTACGACACTTACGGCTTTCCCTTCGATCTGGCCCGGGAAATCGCGGAGGAACAGGGATTCTCGGTGGACGAGCGGGGCTTTCAGGTGGAGCTGGAGAAGCAGCGCGTCCGGGCCCGGGCAAGCTGGAAGGGCAGCGAAGCCCAGGTCCGTGACATTTACCGGCGGCTGGCGGAGCGGGGCTTCCGCACCGAGTTTACCGGCTACACCCAGATCACGGAGGTGGAAGGCCGGATCCTGGCCCTGGTCCGGGGGGAGGAAGAGGCGGAACAGCTACTGGAGGGCGAAGAAGGCGAGGTGGTGCTGGACCGGACGCCGTTCTACGCCGAAGCGGGCGGTCAGATCGGAGATCGAGGCGTCATGGAGAGCGACCTGGGGCGGGCGGAGGTTCTGGACACCTTTGCTCCGGTGGGCGGGCTCCGGCTGCACCGCGTTCGTCTGCTGCACGGCGAGCTGCGGGTGGGCGACAAGGTGGTGTCGTCGGTGGCGACCGACCGGCGTCTCAACACGGTCCGCAATCACACCGCCACCCATCTGTTGCACGCCGCCCTGCGGGAAGTTCTGGGAGAACATGTCAAGCAGGCGGGATCGCTGGTGGCCCCGGAGCGCCTGCGCTTCGATTTCACCCACTACCGCGCCCTGACGGACTGGGAAATCCGCCAGATCGAGGACCGGGTCAATCAGAAAATCCGGGAGAACCTCCCCGTCTGCACCGAGATCAAGGACCTGGATGAGGCGGTCAGTGCGGGAGCCATGGCCCTGTTCGGGGAAAAGTACGACCAGCAGGTTCGCGTAGTGTCCGTTCCCGGCTTCAGCATGGAGCTGTGCGGTGGGACCCACGCCGAGCGTACCGGCGATCTTTCGCTGTTCAAGATCGTCTCCGAAAGCAGCATCTCCGCCGGCGTACGTCGCATCGAGGCGATCACGGGAGAGGCCGCCTGGCGGAGGTTTCTGGAGGACGAGGCGGCACTGCGCGCCCTGGAAGAAACCTTGCATTCCCGCCGCGACCAGCTCGGGGAATCCGTGCAACGGGTGCTGGCGGAGCTGCGGGAGGCCCAAAAGCAGATCGAAAGGCTGCAGTTGCAGCTTGCACAAAGGGACAGTGCGGATGCCGCCCAGAACGCCCGCGAAATCGCGGGGGTTCGGGTGGTGGCACGCCGCATTGACAACGTGGATCGAGGCACCCTGCGTCGGCTCGCCGACCAGATCCGCGGCAAATTGCGATCGGGGGTGGTGGTCTTGGGCACGCCTGAGAACGGCAAGGTCAGCCTGGTGGTGATGGTGACCCCCGACCTCTCAGACCGCTTGCGGGCCGATGAACTCATCCGTCCGATCGCCCGGATCGTGGGCGGGGGAGGAGGCGGCCGGGCGGACATGGCGGAAGCCGGCGGCAAGGAACCCGCCAAGCTGCCGGAAGCGTTGGAGCAGGTCTACGCCGAGGTGGAGCGGGGATTGGCGGCGCGTCCCGCCGACGGCGGGAATGTGGGGAGATAAGCCTGTCTTCCTGAGGGGTTGTGCTTGCAGTCACTCGACTTTTCGGACCAGCGCGGCATCATCAGCGTCAAGTTGCGTCTGACAGGGGTTGTGCTGCTGGTGCTGGCCTTCGCAGTGCCCGGAAGGGCGCTGGCAGGCAACGGTTTCTACAGCTATGTCGACGAAAACGGCGTCAAGGTGCTGACCAACGTCGGGTCGGAACGGGGGAGTCTGGAACCGGACCCCGCCCCCGATCCATCTGCAGGCGCCAACTTCATCCCTCTGATCCAGGCCTATTCCCGGCAATATGGGATCGACGAGGACTTGGTCACCGCCATTATCCAGGTGGAGAGCGCCTTCAACCCGAGGGCGGTGTCCTCGAAGAACTGCAAGGGGCTGATGCAGCTTCATCCCGACACGGCCCGCCGTTTCGGGGTTTCCGACATCTTCGATCCCGCCCAGAACATCGAAGGGGGTGTGAAGTACCTCAGCCACCTCATCGAAACCTTCGGCCGTGATCTGGATCATGTGCTGGCCGCCTACAACGCCGGCGAGAACACGGTTCGGCGCTACTCCGGCATCCCTCCCTACCCGGAAACTTTGGACTACGTCGCGAAGGTACGATCCCTGTATGGGCGGGATCTGGAAAGGCCTGACCCACCCCGGCGTCCGCAGCGCATACTTCGGCTGGTGGAGGAAGACGGGACGGTTCTGCTGACCAACGTCGCAACCGAAACCCGCTGACCCGCATCCACTGCAAAGCAGCCTGCTTTGACAGAGCAATCCTCTATACTCCGTGGGGATGGACAGGCCCCCTTGCCTGCACAGCCGGCTGCCATGACCATGAGGATGCGCTGGGCGGTATTGCTGGGAACGTTTGTTTTGGCTGGATCAGTCGGGGTGCTGGGGGCCCGGGACCGGGCTGCGGCCCGGGAGGCGTTCCGTCAGGCCACGAGTTACTACTCCTGGCTCCAGCAACAACCCGAGAGCCAACGGACCAAGGCGCGCTATCTCCAGGGTATCACCCTGTTCCGCAAAGTGATCGACGCCGATCCCACCTACGGAGCCGCCGACGACGCGATTTACCATATCGCCCTGCTTTACGATCAGTTGGCGGCACGCTTCGGCACCGAGCTGCACCGCAAGCGTGCGGTCTATTACTACGAGTTCGTGGCCCGGGAGTATCCTGCCACCCGCCACCGGGTTCCGGCTCTCCGGCGCGCGGCGGAGCTAAAGACGCCCACGGCCCCTGCCCGGGTGCAGCCTTCCGGGCCGCCTTCCAGCGAGCGGGTGGCGGACCGGTCGCCGCCGCCTGCTGCGGCAGTGCCGGCCGACGGGCTGGCAACTCTGTCCGAGGTCCGTTACTGGTCCAACGAGGACTACACCCGGGTGGTCCTCCAGCTTGACCGCGAAGTGCGCTTTCACAAAGAAGTCCTCAGCAACCCCGACCGGATTTACTTTGACCTTGAGGGGACGCGGGTCGACCCCGCAATGGCGGATCACGTTTACGAGGTCAATGGTCTGTTCATCAAGCAGATCCGCCTCGCCGAGAATCGGCCCAACGTGACCCGGGTGGTGCTGGACTTCGACACCATCAGTCAGCACACGGTTTTCGCTCTTTACGACCCGTTCCGGATCGTCATCGATACTCGGGGAGCGCTCCGCCGTGAGGTGGCGGCCGCGCCCCCCACCGAGTCCGCACCGGCTGCGGCGGCGGATCCTGTCGACCCCGAGCCGCCGGTTGGGCCCGAGCCCGGTGATGTGGTGGCCGCTTCTCCCACCATCCAGGGAAGCTGGACGCTCACCAGGACCCTCGGTCTGAAAGTGGGCAGAGTGGTGATCGACCCCGGGCACGGAGGGAGGGACACCGGCACCATCGGTCGCGGCGGACTCAAGGAAAAGGATCTGGTGCTGGCGGTCTCCCTGAGACTGCGCGAGATGCTGCAGGAACGGCTCGGGGTGGAGGTGATCCTGACCCGCGAAGACGACCGCTTCATCCCGCTCGAGGAACGGACGGCTATTGCCAACCAGAAGGGCGCCGACCTGTTCATCTCCGTCCACGCCAATGCCAGCCGGAATCGCAAGGCTTTCGGCATCGAGACCTACGTCCTTGACTTCGCAACCTCCGAAGCGGAGATCGAGGTGGCCAGCCGGGAAAACGCAGGATCTCAGAAAAACATCCGGGAGCTCGAGGATCTGCTCCGCAAGATCGCCCGCGTCGATTTCAATCGGGAGTCCCGAGACCTCGCCCACACGGTGCAGAAGGAGCTGGTCGCCGGTCTGTCCACCGACGGCCGCGATCAGCGGGACCGGGGAATCAAGCAGGCCCCGTTCATTGTGCTGATCGGCTCCAACATGCCCAGCATCCTCACCGAGATCGGCTTTATCAGCAACCCCGCAGATGAGAAACTATTGAAGACGGCGGCAGGGCAGGAACGGGTCGCTGAGGCCCTGTACCGGGGCATCGAAGCTTACTTCCGCTCCCTGGGCACGGGGCCGAACCTGCGGCAGGCCGCATCGTCCGGAAGATAGGTACTGGCGTGCAGACAGGACAGCGCCTGGCTTCAGTCTGGGTGTTCGTGTTGCTTGGAGGATTTGTCCAAGCCGAGCCGTCGGTGGCGGAATACCTCGAGGCTCTCCCCGACCAGTCTTTCAGACTGACCCGTGAAGCAGCCACCACCGCGGAAGCCGCCGAAGAGGGACCGTTTGACGCCACGATCCTCCAGGAGGCCCAGCTGATCTCCCGCTCCACGTGGTCCTCCGGGCCGGTAAGGATGGAGGTGTTCGAGACTGTTTCCTCCGCTGGAGCATACAGCCTGTTCCAGTGGCGGACGGTTCAGACCGCCGAACAGCCGGGGAGCAGCATGCCTCTGGCGGTGGGCAACCGATGGCTTTCACGGGAGGGGTTCTTCTGGCGGGGTCCCTACTTTTTCCAGCTGTCGGGAAACCGGCAGGCTCTGTCCGCCGAGCTTTTCCAGGATCTGGTGAAGCGCCTGGTCAATGCCATCGAAATCGACAACCTGCTGCCGGTTACGGTAAGCCACCTGCCCGAAAACATTGCGGTTCCCCAGTCCCTGCGTTTCTACCTGGGCAGCGGTACCCTTTCCGGGAACACCCAGTTCCCCAAGGCCTTGTTGCCGGAAATCAACCGTGCCAAGGAGATCGAGGTCGCATATGTTCGGGTGGGGGAGGAGGGTGACGGGCTGTTCCTGATCGGCTATCCCACGGTGGCGCTGGCCCAGGAGAGCTTCATCCGGCTCCAGCAGCGAATGGAGGACGTCTTTTCACCCCAGGGTTACTACATGAAGCGGACGGGAGTGCTGGTTTGCCTGTATTCCGGCCCGGAGCCGCGGGCCGCCGCCGTGCTCTCCGGCATCGCCTACAAGCCGACCATTCAGTGGCTCCGCGACCGCCGCAGCACCCCCCGGGAAACCCTGACCTTTTTCGGACTGGTGACGCAGGCGATCCTCGGCACGGGAGCCTTCATCATCCTGCTGCTTGGTGCCGGAGTGGCGGTGGGACTGGTCCGCTATGAGGTCATCCGGCGCTTCCCGGGCATTTACCGCGGCAAGGAAACGATCCATCTTCGTCTGGACTGAGGTGGTGAGGAGGGCCGGCCGAATGCCAAGCGAAGGTCTCACCGCCTGGGCGCAGGGCCGACAGATCGCTTGGAACATCCTGCAACAGGCGCTGGCGGCGGTGGATCCGGAGCCGGCGGTGCGCGAATACCTTCTCGGTTGCGGAGAGAACTGGGCCGCCTACCGGCGGGTAGTGGTGGCCGGTATCGGCAAGGCGGCGGTTCCCATGGCGCAGGCCGTCGAACAGGTATTGGGAGACCGGCTCCATTCCGGTCTGGTGATCGTCAAGTACGGCCATGGCGGACGCCTCGCCCGAACCCAGGTCCGGGAGGCGGGCCATCCCCAGCCCGATGCCGCCGGGGTGGCGGCGACCCTGGAGCTGACGCGGTTCCTGGCTGAGAACCTCGCTGCCGACGACCTCCTCATCTTCCTCATCTCCGGCGGCGGCTCCGCCCTGTCCCCCAGTCCGGTGGAACCGCTGACGCTGGCCGACAAACAGCAGGTCACGCGAGCCCTGATCGCCGGGGGGGCCGACATCCGGGAGATCAACGCCGTCCGAAAGCATCTGTCACGCGTCAAGGGTGGACGTCTGCTGGATTTCGTCAACGGAGCCAAGGTGCTCTCCCTGGTGTTGTCCGACGTGGTCGGCGACGACCTTTCCGGGATCGCCTCGGGCCCTACCTGCCCCGATCCCACCACCTTCGGCGATTGCCTCGAGATCATTGCGCGCCACGGGCTGGAGGACCGCTTTCCACGGACGGCTCTCGCGTACCTGGGCAGTGGGGCGGCCGGTGGAGCAGGAGCCCCGCCGGAAACACCGAAACCGGGCGACCCGCGCTTCCAGCGGGTGCGCCATGTCCTGGTCGCCAACAACTTCCGGGCGCTGGAGGCTGCCTCCCAAGCCGCTCGCCGAGCGGGTTTCCGGCCGCTGATCCTCACTTCATCGCTGGACGGGGACACCACCGAGGCCGCCCGATTCCATGTGGCGGTGCTGCGGGAGATGCTGCAGCACGGGCACCCCGTGCAGCCCCCGGCCTGCATCATTTCCGGAGGAGAAACCACGGTCAGGGTCAAGGGAGACGGCCTGGGCGGACGCAATACGGAGTTTGTCCTCCACTGTGCCGTCGCCATTCAGCATTGGGAGCCCCGTCCGCTGCTCATTGCGTCGGCCGGCACGGACGGCACCGACGGGCCCACCGATGCGGCCGGAGCCTGGGCTGACTGCGCGACAGTGGCCCGCGGGCGCCTGGTGGGAGTGGATGCCTCCGACCATCTCCGCCGAAATGACTCCTACCACTTCTTTCAGCGGCTGGACGACCTGGTGATCACGGGTCCCACCCGGACCAATGTCATGGACCTCCGGCTCATGCTGGTCCCCTGAAATCGGGTGGGAGAGGCCGCCGGCGGGATGCGGATTCAACGCGAAATCTGCAGCAACTGTTCGTTGAGCGAACCGGAGCGGAATCCCTGGAGGTCCAGGGTGACATAGGTGTAGCCGAGACGGCGCAACTCCCGGTTGATGTGATCAAGCAGATGAAGATCCATCACCCGCGGCATTTCCGCCGGGGCGATCTCGAGTCGCGCCAGGGACTCGTGATGGCGGACCCTGAACTCCCGAAATCCCAGGCGGCGCAGGAAGTCCTCAGCCTGCTCCACCTGCAGCAGCTTCTCCCGGGTCACCGCCACCCCGTACGGCAGCCGCGACGCCAGACAGGGCATGGCCGGCAGGTCCGCTGTCGGCAGACCCCAGGCGCGGGAGCGTTCCCGAACATCCTGCTTGGTCATTCCGGCTTCCACCAGGGGGCTCACCACCCTGTTTTCCGCGGCTGCGGTCCGTCCCGGACGGTGATCGCCAAGGTCGTCGGCATTGCTGCCGTCGAAGAGCACATCCATTCCCCACTCTTCCCGCAACTGTTCGAGCCGGCGGAACAGCTCGCTCTTGCAGAAATAGCACCGGTTGCTCGGATTGGCGGCGTAGTTGGGGTCCTCCAGTTCAGCGGTTTCGATCACCCGGTGGTTCAGACCGTAACGTCGGGCAAAATCCCGGGCCAGGTTCTCCTGCATCGCCGATACTGAAGGGGAAAGGGCCGTGACCATCACCGCAGCGTCACCCAGGAGCCGATGGGTGGTGAAGGCAAGGTAGGCGCTGTCGACTCCGCCGCTGTAGGCCACCAGGACGCGCCGGTAACGGCCGACAACCGCCTCCAGCCTGGCTTCCTTCTCTGCGGGGCCCATGAGGCGGATTCTAGCACAGGGTTCCGGCTGGGCCGTCCGGGCACCGCCGGACAACCACGCCGGGAGCGGCACCTGGAATGTTTCACCTGCCCCTGTGCTTTGTGTACTAGAATCGGCGGTATGTCCAAGGCCTTGCCGGTATTCTTCGCGATGATCACCGGACTTGCCTCCACGCCGCTGGTTCAGGAGCGGCCCCAGCAGCAGCCCCGCCAGCTTGAAGAGGAGCGGCCCCAGCCTGCGGGCCAGGCGGCGATCCGGCTGGCGGTCAACCAGGTTCGGGTGGATGTAACCGTGCAGGACCGGAACGGCAACCTCATCACCGGGCTTACCCGTGACAACTTTACGGTGTACGAAGACAAGATCCGGCAGGAGATCACTTACTTCGAACCCGTGGAGGCGCCCATGACGGCGGTACTGGTCACCGAGTACAGCAAGGTTCTGCCGTGGGAGCTGCTGTACGAGGCGCTGATGGCGTCCTACACGTTCGTGGAGCAGATGCGCCAGGGCGACTGGGTGGCGGTGATCGCGTACGATATCCGACCCGAGATCCTGGTGGATTTTACCCAGGATCGCGGCGAGGTATACAACGCCCTGCGACGGCTCAACTATCCGGCCTATCGCGAAAGCAACCTGTATGACACCGTCTACGACACCCTGGACCGCCTGGAGGAGGTTGACCAGAAGACCGCGATCGTCCTGCTGTCCTCCGGCCTGGACACCTTCAGCAAGAAGAATCTCGGCGAAGTGTTGAAACGGGTGAAGCAGTCCGACGCCGTCATCTATGCGGTCAGCCTGGGAGGGAACCTCCGGGCCCGCTATGAGGACCGGATGGACCCCATCGGCCGTATGGACCTCCTGCAGGGCGACAGCGCCCTCAAGTCGTTTGCGAGACTGACCGGGGGTGCCGCCTTCTTCCCCCGCTTCATCACCGAATACCCGGGCATCTTCCAGACCATTGCCGCCCTCCTGCGGACCCAATACTCCCTGGGCTACGTCTCCAGCAACACCAAGAAGGACGGGAAGCCCCGCAAGATCAAGGTGGAAGTGAACGCCGACGTGGATGGAGACGGCAAACCGGACAAGCTGAAGGTCAGCCATCGGGAGGAGTATCTGCCGGAAGGAGCGTAGGCGCGGGAGTCGGGAGTTCGGGAGACAGGGAACAGGAGAGGGAGTCGGTACACGGGATACAGGAAACAGGAGGGAGTCATGCGGGGCGGCCTCCTTCCAATCGTGCTCCCAGCTCCACCCACGGAGCCTTGGCCACATCGATGGGTTGCTCGCCGGGTCTCCGGTCACACTGACGGGACGCTCGTGCTACGAAACACGCACGGCATCAGGAAAGCAAGCCGGAGGCTTGCCCACGGAGAACGAGTCGGGAGTCTGGGAGACAGGAGAAGAAGTCGGGAGTCGGGACACAGGAAACAGGAGAAAGCCACGCGGGGCGGCCTCCTGACTCCCGTGTCCTGACTCCTGACTCCCCTCCCGACTCCCAACTCCCAACTCCCGACTCCCTTGCTCCACAGCCCCCCTTCCGGCTACTCTTGATTCACAGCAGACAGCGTGCTTGGGGGAGCTGAAAGCAGCGGCTGAGAGGATGCGTTGCATCGACCCCGTCACCTGATCCGGGTAATGCCGGCGCAGGGAAAGTACAGGCTGGACTCCCTCCACGTCACTCCGCTGCAGGAGGTTGCAACTTTGAAGACCAAACGCCTGGAGCGGGAGGCGGTTTCCGCCGCCCGCATCACCTGTGAGCCGCTTCCCGGCTCACGGAAGACCTACATCGAGAGCAGCCGGGGCATCCGCGTCCCCATGCGTGAGATTGCCCTGGCCGGCGGCAGATCCTTCCTGGTTTACGACACATCAGGACCTTACACGGATCCCAGCTATCGCGTGCGGATCCAGGAGGGAATTCCCCGCCTCCGCGAACCCTGGATCGACGCCCGTGGCGACACCGAGGAACTCCCCAACTGCACCTCCGCCTTCAGCCGGCGGCGGCTCTCGGACCCGCAGCTCGAACCGATCCGCTTTCCTGTGGTGCGCCGGCCACGCCGGGCGAAGCCTGGGAGCAACGTCACCCAGATGCATTACGCGCGCCGCGGTGAGATCACGCCCGAGATGGAATTCGTGGCCTTGCGGGAGAACCAGGGCCGCGAACTGCTGGCTGAAAAACTTGGCCCGTCGGCGGCATCGATCCTCCGCCAGCATCCGGGCCAGGCTTTCGGTGCACGGATTCCGGAACGCGTGACCGCCGAGTTTGTTCGGGACGAGGTGGCGGCTGGCCGCGCCATCATCCCTGCCAACATCAATCACCCTGAATCCGAGCCGATGATCATCGGCCGCAATTTTCTGGTGAAAATCAACGCCAACATCGGCAACTCCGCGGTGGTCTCCTCCATCGACGAGGAAGTGGAAAAGATGGTGTGGGCCATCCGCTGGGGTGCCGATACGGTGATGGATCTTTCCACCGGCCGGCACATTCACGAGACCAGGGAGTGGATCCTCAGAAATTCCCCGGTGCCCATAGGGACAGTCCCCATTTACCAGGCGCTGGAAAAAGTCGGCGGCAAGGCGGAGGAACTCACCTGGGAGATTTACCGGGACACCCTGATCGAACAGGCCGAACAGGGGGTGGACTACTTCACCGTGCATGCGGGAGTCCTGCTGCGCTACATCCCGCTGACCGCGGGCCGTGTCACCGGGATCGTTTCGCGTGGCGGCTCGATCATGGCCAAATGGTGTCTGGCCCACCACCAGGAGAATTTCCTGTACACCCATTTCGATGAGATCTGCGAGATCATGAAGGCCTACGACGTCTGCTTCAGTCTGGGCGACGGCTTGCGGCCGGGCAGCATCGCCGACGCCAACGACGCCGCCCAGTTCGCCGAGCTGCAGACCCTGGGCGAGCTTACCCGGATTGCCTGGAAGCACGACGTTCAGGTCATGATCGAGGGCCCCGGCCACATTCCCCTGCACATGATCCAAGTCAACATGGAAGAGGAGTTGCGACACTGTTTCGAGGCTCCCTTCTACACGCTGGGGCCCCTCACCACCGACGTCGCCCCAGGCTACGACCACATCACGTCGGCCATCGGCGCCGCCCTGATCGGCTGGTTCGGCTGCGCCATGCTTTGCTACGTCACCCCCAAGGAACATCTCGGCCTGCCTGACCGGGAGGACGTCAAGGCCGGCGTGATCGCCTACCGTATCGCGGCCCATGCGGCGGACCTGGCCAAGGGTCATCCGGCCGCACAGGCCCGGGATAACGCCTTGTCGGAGGCACGATTCGAGTTCCGCTGGGAAGACCAGTTCAACCTCTCACTCGATCCGGAAACGGCTCGGGCCTACCACGACGCGACCCTGCCGGCGGCAGGCGCCAAGCTGGCCCATTTCTGCTCGATGTGCGGACCCAAATTCTGTTCCATGCAGATCACGCAGGAAGTGCGCGACTATGCGGCCCGCCACGGTCTGGACGCAGAGTCGGCCCTGCAGGCGGGCCTGAAAGAGAAGGCCGAGGAGTTCCGGGATCAACTGGCGGAAGTACCCCGCTGAAGCAATGCCTTCATGGCCCGGACGCGAACCCTGACTTGTGTCGGACCAGCCCATGAAACAGACCCATCCCCGCTGCCCCTGGTGTCTCGGCGACCCCCTGTACATCGAATACCACGACCGGGAGTGGGGAGTCCCGGAATGGGACGACCGCCGTCTTTTTGCCAAACTGGTGCTGGACGGGGCCCAGGCCGGTCTGAGCTGGCTCACCATCCTGCGCCGCCGGGAGGGCTATTACCGGGCATTCGCCGGACTTGACCCGGCGCGGCTGGCGGCTTTCGACGATATCCAGGCGGCGCGGCTGATGCAGGATCCCCAGATCATCCGCAACCGGCTCAAGATCCGCTCGGCCATCCAGAACGCACGCGCCTACATGGCGCTGGCCGAGTCGGGTGTCGGTTTTGCCGGCTTTCTCTGGCAGTTCGTGGACGGCCGTCCCGTCGTCAATCACTGGGAACGTGTGGACCAGATCCCGGCGGAGACACCCGCCTCCCGCTCCATGAGCCGTGAACTCCGTCGGGCTGGATTCACCTTCGTGGGACCGACCATCTGCTACGCCTTCATGCAGGCGGTGGGGATGGTGAACGACCACCTGGTATCCTGCTTTCGGCACGGGGACCTGATATCCTGACCGCATGGGGCGGCGGCAATCCCTGACCGCAGCACTGGTGCTGGTGTGCGCCGCCTGGACCTGCGCGGGCAACCGTCGTCCGGCGACCGCGGAAGATCCGTGGCAGAACCGCCGGGAGGCGATGGTCGCCCGTCAGCTCGCCTCCCGGGACATTGTCCACCCCGGCGTTCTGCGGGCCATGCGGGAGGTGCCGCGTCACCTGTTCGTACCCGAAGAGATCCGGGACTGGGCCTACGCGGACTCGCCATTGCCCATCGGCCTGGATCAAACCATCTCCCAGCCCTACATCGTGGCCCTGATGACCCAGTTGGCGGACCCCCGACCCGGGGACCGGGCCCTGGAGATCGGCACCGGCTCCGGTTACCAGGCGGCGGTGCTGTCGCGGCTGGTGGAGCGGGTCTACACCATCGAGATCGTGGAGCCGCTGGCGGAGCGGGCCCGTCGGACGCTGGCGGAGCTCGGCTACGACAATGTGGAGGTGCGGGCGGGGGACGGATACGCCGGCTGGCCGGAGGCAGCGCCTTTCCAGATCATTTTGATCACCGCCGCGGCGCCCCGCCTGCCCGAGCCGCTGGTGGAGCAGCTCGCCGACGGCGGCCGGCTGGTGGCTCCCATCGGGCCACCAGGAGCCATTCAGGAGCTGGCGATCTACCGGAAGAAGGGAAGCAAACTGGAAGAACGTCGGGTCATTCCGGTCCGCTTCGTCCCCATGACCGGGCGGGTGCAGGAACCGTAGCGAGGGGAGTCAGGAGTCAGGACACGGGAGTCAGGAAACAGGAGACGGGAGACGGGAGTCGGGAGACGGGAGTCAGGAGGCCGCCCCGCGTGGCTCCCTCCTGTTTCCTGTGTCCCGTGTACCGACTTCTCTTCTGCCTTCCTGATGCTACGCTGAGGAGGAATTGCGCAGACTGCGGGAGTGGAGTCAGGACACGGGAGTCAGGAGGCCGCCCCGCGTGGCTCCCTCCTGTTTCCTGTGTCCCGTGTACCGACTCCCTCTCCTGTTGCCTGTCTCCTGAACTCCTGACCCCCTTCCGACTCCTGACTTCCCCTGCCCCTCCCGCATGGCTCATCATGAGCTCCATGAAACGAGCCATCCTGCTCCTGACCGCCGGTCTCTGCCCTGTCCCCGCCTTCGGCCAACTGCCCGACTGTTACCAGGTGGTCGACCGAGTCATCTGGGTCGTGGAAGACCTGGACCACACTTTGGGGGAACTGCAAAAGCTGGGTTTTACCAACCTTCGGGATTTCGGCGTCGTCCAGCTCACCGGGGCTCAATACCGGGGAGCCCCGACGGACGGTGAGGCCCGCGTGGTCTTCGGCCGTTTCGGCGACGTCAGAGTCCAGTGGGTGGAACCCCGCGGCGGGCATAATGCCTTCCAGGACTTTCGCGCCCGGCACGGCAGCGGTGTCTTCAGCCTCATGCACCGTGCCCCCACCGCGGAGACCTTCCAGTCCGAACTGGATCGCCTGACGCAACTGGGAGTTGCCGTCTTGCAGGCGGGAGAAGTGCCCATCGACACCGGCACCGTCCGCTACGTGTTCTTCGACACCGCTCCCGAAGGGAAGTACACCCTCGGCCTCCTCCAGTTCCCTGACAACGACGAAGGTCCCTTCCTGATCCCGCCGGACAATCCCTCCGGCCGCAGCGTGGTTCAGTTCGCTTTCGTGGTCAGGGATCTGGAACCGGTCTCAGCCTACTGGTCTCGGCTGGGCTGGCCCGCCATGCAGATCACCCATGGTCCCCTGACCGACAAGAGGCTGCGCGGACAGCCGGCCGACTTCGACATGAAACTGGGCTGGCAGCGCCACGGCAAAGTGGTTTACGAGTGGATCCTCTCCACCCGCGGTCCGGACATTTATGGAGAGCATCTGGCGAAACACGGCGAGGGCTTCCACCACTTCGCCTTTCAGGTGGACGACATGGACGCGGAGCTTGCCCGCTGGGTCGGGTGGGGCTATCCGGAGACCATGTCGGGGGGCTGGGGTGAGAAGGGAAAGCCCGGCTCGGGCCGCTTCGCCTATGTGGATGCCAGCCCCCTGGGGGGGATCGCCGTCGAGCTGCTGTGGAATTTCAGAGCTGCCCGCTGAGCAGGAGTTCCCGCCGGCCGGAAGGCGTCAACGGGCTTCGCTGTAAGTCTCCTGGACCCGGCCGCCGTCGAGGGAAACCGCCCAGATGAATTCGGGAATCAGACCGAAGCGGTCTCCGCCCCGCACGTAGAGCAGCAGGTCCGGATCTCCGGCGACCCGTCGCCGGCAGTCCTGAAACGACGGTGTATCCACCAGGCGCGGGCCGCCGCCGACAGCGGTGTGTTGAATCAGCCGCCGGGAGCGTTCACTGTTGGACAGCAGGAGCCAGCCGGACCATTCCCAGAGGAAAAGCTCGTGCCCGGGTTGGGTCCCACGGATAACGGTGGGCGGACCTTCTTCGGTGGTGACCTGGCCCTCCCCTGCAAATCGGGCTACCGTCCGCGAGACGATCCATTGCCGCAGTTCGTCCCGGACCAGCCACCCCGGAAAGCGCGGCACGAGGACTGCTGAAAACTCGATGCGGAAACGACCCTCGTCGCGGGGAGTCAGGTCGTGCAGGATCAGGATCGCCGAGGCCGCCAGCGGCATGAGCTCCGAGAAGGAATCCGTGCCCTCCCCTTGAGCCAGGAGGTGGCGGAACTCCTCCGGCTGCAGATCCAGCCACCGGGCGGCCCGGGTCTCGGCAAGAAAGTCCAGTGAAGGCGGCAGCTCCCGGATCATCAGGACCGCCGGAACCCCGGCCGGCACGAGTTCCAGCGGGTCCGACGGCGTGCGCAGCAGAAACCAGCTTCCGGCCGCCGCGGCCGCCACCAGCAAGCCTCCTCCCACGGCCGGAAGTCGCATCCGCCGCTATGCTACCATGCGCGGCGGAAAACCATGGCGCTCCCTGAGTCCATTCGCCCCGACCTCCGCGAAGCGGCTGCCGAAGTGCTTGCCCGCCTGTGCGGCGGCGGCCATCAGGCCCTGATCGCCGGGGGTGCCGTGCGTGACCTGCTGCTGGGCAGGGAAGTCAGGGAGATCGACATCGCCACCTCGGCACCGCCGGAGGTGGTGGAAAGCCTGTTCCCCCACACGGTAGGGGTCGGACGCCAGTTCGGGGTCATCCTGGTTCTCCACCGGGGCATGCGGTTCGAAGTGGCCACTTTCCGCACCGAAAGCGGCTACGCCGACGGGCGGCGGCCGGATTCCGTCAGTTTCACGGACGCCCGCGAAGACGCTCTGCGGCGGGACTTCACGGTCAATGCCCTCTTCCTGGACCCGGAAAGCGGGCAGGTGCTGGATTTCGTGGGCGGACGGCGGGATCTGGAGGAGCGGATCATCCGGACGGTGGGAGATGCGAGCCGCCGCTTCGAGGAGGATCGGCTGCGCCTGCTCCGTGCGGTCCGCTTCGCCTGTCTGCTGGATTTTGAGCTGGACCCCGCCACCTTTCGCGAAATCCGGCGCCAGGCGCCGGCCATCCATATCGTCAGCCAGGAGCGGATCCGGGACGAGCTGATCAAGATCCTGACCGGGCCGGCCCCACACCGCGGCTTGGACTTGCTCCATGAGTCGGGACTGCTGCGGGAGATCCTGCCGGAGGTGGAAGCAATGATCGGCGTCGCCCAACCTCCCCAGTTCCATCCCGAAGGAGACGTATTCGTGCATACCCGTTTAATGCTGGAACTGGCTCCCCTGCCCCTGTCGGAGACCCTGGCCCTGGGCATCCTGCTGCATGACGTGGGCAAGCCGCCCACTTTCCGGGAAGCGGAGCGGATCCGGTTTGACGGTCACGCCGAAGTGGGGGCGGAGATGGCCGATGCCATCTGCCGTCGCCTGCGCCTGCCCAATGAGACCACGGAGCGGGTGGTGGCGCTGGTACGCGACCACCTGCGCTTCATGCATGTGCGGGAAATGCGGGAGAGCACGTTGAAACGGTTTCTCCGGCAGCCGCACTTCGAGGAACATCTGGAACTGCACCGTCGCGACTGCCTCAGCAGCCACCGGGATCTGGGGAACTGGGACTACTGCCGCCGGATGCTGGAAAAGCTGAGGCGGGAACCTGTCCGCCCGGTTCCGCTGCTCAATGGTCACGATCTGATCCAGCAGGGGCTCAAACCGGGTCCGGTGTTCAGAACCATCCTGGGGGAGCTGGAGGACCTTCAGCTCGAAGGCAAGATCACCCGCCGGGACCAGGCCCTGCGGTGGTTGGCGGAGCGACTGGCTTCCCCGGCGGGGGAGGGCCGCAGCCGGGAGAACTGACAGCGTGTCCCGCTGCAGGGTCCTCGAGGCCCCTCCAATGTCACCCACGGTTTGGCGGAAGCCGCCGGATTTGGCGTATGCTAACCGCTAATGCCAGGAGCGGCGTTGATCCGGGAAAAGATCGGCCAGGCCGTCGAGCTGCTGCGCCGATGTGACCTTGACTGCTGGCTCACCTTCGTACGGGAAACCACGGTGACGCCGGATCCGATGCTCCCGTTTCTCTGCGAATCCCATCTCACCTGGCCCAGCGCTTTCATCATCTCCCGGACCGGCAGGGCGATAGCCATTGTCGGCCAGCTGGACGCTCAGAGCATCCGCGACCTGCGGGTCTACGATCCGGTCATCGATTACGTGAAAGGCATCCGACGCCATCTGGTGGCAGTACTGGAGGAGCTCCAGCCCTTGACAATCGCCGTCAACTACTCGCAGTCCAGCGAGATCGCCGATGGCCTGTCCCATGGACTCTACCTGAACTTGCGGGACTACATGCGCGAGCTGGGCTGGGAGGACCGGCTGGTTTCCGCAGAAGCCATCATCTCCGGGGTGCGTGCCCAGAAATCGGAACTGGAGCTGTTGCGGATCCGCAGGGCCGTGGCGGAAACCGAGTCCATCTTCGAGGAGGTCCGCGCTTTCATCCGGCCCGGACACACGGAACGGCAAGTGGCCGCATTCATCGCCGACCGGATGCGGGAGCGCGGGCTTGAACCCGCTTGGGATCCGGCGCACTGTCCGGCTGTGTTCACCGGACCCGACACCGCCGAAGCCCATTACGCCCCCACCGACCGGGTGATCAGCCCGGGTCATGTGCTGAGCATCGACTTCGGGGTGAAGGTGGCCGGATACTGCGCCGATCTCCAACGGACGTTCTACATTCGGGAGCCCGGCGAAGTGAATGCGCCGGCGGAGGTGATGCACGCGTTCCGCACGCTGGTCGAAGCGATGGAACGTGCGCGCGATGTTTTGCGGTGCGGAGCCGTGGGTCGCGAAGTTGACGCTGCCGCCAGGAATTATGTGGTCCAGGCGGGTTATGAGGAGTTTCCCCATGCGCTGGGTCACCAGGTGGGCCGTGCGGCACATGACGGAGCAGCGATTCTCGGACCGGACTGGGAGAAGTACGGGAACCGTCCGCATCTCCCGCTGAATGTGGGGATGGTGTTCACCCTGGAGCCCCGGGTCAAGGTGCCCGCCCGGGGGACGGTCACACTGGAGGAGATGGTCGAGGTCACACCCATGGGAGCCAAGTATCTGTCGACTCCCCAGGACGACCTCTGGCTCATCTGAAGGGGCGAGTGATTGAGCGGCAACCCCTCTCCCCACAACCACATCCTGCTGGGACTGCTGCTGGGCGCTCTGGCTGGGGTCTCCGTTAACTCGATCCTGGGCGGGATCTCGGAAGTTCAGCCGGCCCTGCAATGGCTGCTGTCGAATCTGATCGATCCGGTAGGCCAGGTGTTTCTGCGGCTCCTTTTCATGGTGGTCATCCCGCTGATTTTGTCTTCGCTGACCTTGGGGGTGGCTGCCATCGGTGACCTGCGCAACCTGGGTCGGATCGGCGGGCTGACCTTCGGCTTTTTCCTGCTGCTGACGGCGTCGGCAACTGTCCTGGGATTGGTGCTGGTCAACGTCCTGCAGCCCGGCGGAGGGATCCCGGAAACCACCCGGGCGGAACTGGTGGCGACGTTCCAGGAGCAGGCCCGGGAGAGGCTGCAGGTCGGTCAAGGGCTGGACGTCTCCACCTTTGTGCAGATCATCCCGCGCAATCCGGTGGATGCCGCCTCCCGGGGGGACATGTTGGGGGTCATCTTCTTCTCGATTGCGCTGGGAGTCTCCCTGTCCCAATTGGCGGCGGAGAAGGCAAGACCGGTACTCGGGTTTCTGGAGGGCATCGCGCAGGCGATGGCGGTCCTTATCCGCCTGATCATGAAGCTGGCACCATTCGGCGTTTTCGCCTTGATCTTCGGGGTCACCGCCCGTTTCGGCTGGGAGATCCTGGCGGAGCTGGCGGGGTATGTCTTGACGGTACTGCTGGGCCTCACCCTGTTTCAGGTGCTGGGATACGGGTTCCTGGTGCGGTTCGTTTGCGGCAGGAACCCCCTGGAGTTCTTGCGGCGGATTCGGGCGGTGATGATTACGGGATTCTCCACCAGCTCCAGCAGCGCCACCCTGCCCACCACCATGGAGGTAGCCGAAATCGAACTGGGCATTCCACCCCAGGTCGCCGGATTCGTCCTGCCGCTGGGAGCCACCATGAACATGAACGGCACCGCGCTCTTCGAGGGCATTACAGTGCTCTTCCTAGCCCAGGTGTTCGGAGTCCAGCTCGACCTGGGCCAGCAGCTTATCGTGGTGCTGCTCTCGGTGATGACCGCCATCGGTACCGCCGGTGTCCCCGGCGGTTCCATCCCGCTGTTGGCGGGGGTGCTTGCCACAGTGGGGGTCCCCGCGGAGGGTATTGCATTGGTGCTGGGTGTGGACCGGATCCTCGACATGAGTCGCACCGTGCTGAACGTGAGCGGCGACCTGGTTACGGCGACTTTCGTCAGCAGCCGCCTCAGGCCTCGGACGGGCGAGCCCGCGTCCGGCAGCGGGACGCAGGAAACCTGACGTGCGCCGGGAGCCCCCAGCCGGCGCGGATCACTTGGATCAGCCGGCCCACACGGATCGCCAGCGACCCGCGGATGGCGCCCGTCGCCGCCGAGATCTTGCAGACCCGCCTACAGCGGAGTAGGATCACGCAGTCCGGAGGTAGAAGAGATGAAGCATGCCTGTCAGATCGTCCTGACTGTTTTGCTGTGTTCTGCAGCGCCGGCGGCACAGTCGCCGCGCTACCTGGATCCGGCCCTTACCCCGGAGGAGCGCGCCCGGGACCTGGTGCAGCGGATGACGCTGGATGAGAAGATCGACCAGCTCAACTTTGAAGCCCCTGCCATTGAGCGTCTGGGCGTTCCCGCCTACAACTGGTGGAACGAGGCCTTGCACGGTGTGGCCCGACACGGCCGGGCCACGGTCTTCCCCCAAGCCATCGGGTTGGCGGCCACCTGGGACACCGATCTCGTTCACCGGATCGCATCGGCCATCAGCGAAGAGGCCCGGGCGAAGTTCAACGCCGCCCAGCGGCTGGGTAACACCGGCCGCTATTCCGGCCTGACGTTCTGGTCTCCCAACATCAACATCTATCGCGATCCCCGGTGGGGTCGCGGGCAGGAGACCTACGGTGAAGATCCTTATCTGACGAGTCGGATCGGTGTTGCCTACGTCCGGGGATTGCAGGGCGATCATCCGCGCTACCTGAAGGCGGCGGCGTGCGCCAAGCATTACGCCGTCCACAGCGGCCCGGAAGGGGAACGCCATTCTTTCGATGCCCGACCGTCCCTCAAGGATCTGTGGGAAACCTACCTCCCGGCCTTCAAGGCGCTGGTGACAGAAGCCAAGGTGGAGATCGTCATGTGCGCCTACAACCGGCTCTACGGGGAGCCCTGTTGCGGAAGTCCTCTCCTGCTGCAGGACATCCTTCGGCGGCAGTGGGGTTTCAAGGGCCACGTGACTTCCGACTGTTGGGCGCTGGTGGACTTCCACCAGTTCCACAAGGTCACGCGGACGCCGGAGGAATCCGCGGCGCTGGCTTTTCGCACCGGAGTCAACGTCAACTGCGGAAACACTTCACCCTTTCTGCGGGGAGCCATCCAGCAGGGACTGATTACGGAAGCGCAGATTGACGAGGCGCTGGTGACCCTCCTGCAGACCCGCTTCCGTCTGGGGCTGTTTGACCCACCGGAAATGGTGCCCTTCAACCGGATCGGACCTGAGGTGATCAACTCGCTGGAACATCAGCGGCTGGCCAGAGAGGCCGCAGCCAAGTCGGTGGTCCTGCTCAAGAACGATCAGGTGCTGCCCCTGAAGAAGGACATCCGCCGGTTGGTGGTACTGGGCCCCAATGCCGCGGATGCCGACGTGCTGCTGGGCAATTACTACGGGATCTCCAGCAATCTGGCAACGGTCCTGGAAGGGATCGCCGCCAAGGTGGATCCGGGCGCCTTCGTCGACTATCGCCATGCCTTCCTGCTGGATCGCGAGAACATCAACCCGGTGGACTGGTCTACCGGGGAGGCCCGCACCGCGGACGCCGTCATCGTGGTCATGGGCCTGTCGGGCCTGCTGGAAGGGGAAGAGGGAGAGTCTCTGGCATCCCCCACCAAGAGCGACCGCTTCGACATCGGCCTGCCGCCCAACCAGGTCGCGTATCTGAAGAAGTTGCGGGCCGCGGGGGCAAAGCCCATCATCGCCGTGGTAACCGGAGGCAGTCCCGTGGCGATGCCCGAGGTCCATGAACTGGCCGACGCCATCCTGTATGTCTGGTACCCGGGCGAGGGAGGAGGACATGGGATTGCGGATGTCATCTTCGGCGACGCCGTCCCCTCCGGCCGGCTGCCGGTCACCTTCCCGAAGTCGGTGGATCAGTTGCCTCCATATACCGACTACTCGATGGCAGGCCGGACCTACCGTTACATGGAACAGGAGCCGCTCTACCCCTTCGGATTCGGCCTGAGCTACACGCGGTTCGCATACTCGAATCCTCGCGTCAGCGCCCAGTCGGTCCGCTCCGGTGAAAGCGTCTCGGTGACGGTCACCGTCACCAATCAGGGTCCGGCGGCGGCAGAGGAAGTCGTCCAGTGCTACCTGTCCGATCTGGAAGCATCGGTGCCGGTCCCGAAGCACTCGTTGGTCGGATTTCGGCGGATCCGGCTGTGGGAGGGCGAGTCCCGGGACGTAACTTTCCAGATCGCTCCGGAGATGATGGAACTGGTCAACGAGCAGGGTCAGCGGGTACTGGAACCGGGCCGGTTCCGCATCACGGTGGGCGGAGCCTCCCCGGGTCCGCGGGCGGTGGCGTTGGGTGCTCCGAGACCGGTGACTGCCGAGTTTGCAGTCCAGTAGATCAACGGGGAATCAGTTGCAGCCGGCTCAGGTTGAACCCGCCCACCGGAAACTCGACCCGGAGCACATGGGTTCCCTGGGCCAGCGACAATCCCCGTGCCCGGACGGAGGTCCAAACCTGCCAGTTTCCGGTCGGCGGGACCGCCAGAGGAGCCGGCAGAACCTGAACGCCGTCGATCCGGATGTTCAGGCGCCCGCCGGATTGTGGGGTCGCCGTGCGGAATTCCAGGTCATGGATCCCGGCGGCGGGCACCTCCACCGTGAACTGCAGCCACTCTCCATTCTCGATCCAGCCCACATTCCAGGGGGAGCCGGCGTCCTGGCACGCCTCGATGTCCACTCCATCGTTCCGATAGCGCCAGCCTGAGTTCCAGGGACTGCTGTCCGAATAACTGTCCCGCATGGCGCGACGGTCGAAGTACGCGTAGCCCTGGCCGCCGAGGTCGTAGTCCGCCGCCTGGATCACCCGGCCTGCCACATGGGGCTGAAAGGGACGGGTCACTGCGCCATGCTGGGGGTCCAGCAGGGCGTGCAGCACGTCGCGATGGATCTCCGTGGCCGGTAAGGCCAGGACGTGGGCAAGCTCCATCAGCCCTTGGCGGGCTTCCTCCGGAGTGGGCTTGGGCCGCTGGCCCTCCCAAAAGTCCAGCAGCCGCTGGTAGGCCGGAGGGATGGGGGCCGAGAGCGGACTGGTAATGGTTTCCAGCTTCTTGTGGGTCCACCAGCACCAACCGATCCCCTGACGCTCGAACTCGCGGATCACCGCCATCGCCCAAGGGTTGCTGTTTTCCCCGAACTCCCCTGCCCAAAGCGGCACTCCGTAACGGCTGCGAAGATCCAGGAACCGTTCGAGGGATGCAGCCGTAGGCGCATCCCAGTACTTGTGGAAGCTGTAGATGAGGTTGTCGTCAAAGGGCGGCGTCAGGCCGCTGAGGTCGGTGGCGTACCAGTTGCCTTCGACGATGATCGGGTGCCGGGCGTCCACTTCCCGGATGGCGGCGGCAATCCGCTCATAGAGGCTGCGCAGCACCCCTGGATTCATCCCGCCGGGGAGCACCGGCTCATTGAGCAGGTCGTAGCCGGCGACCGCCGGATCGTCCGCCAACCGGCGGGCCAGCTCCTTCCAGAGTTGGACTGTCAGCTCCTGGTGAGCCGGGTCAAGCCAAAGTCGGGCGACGCCGTCACTGTCGGAGATGTTGTTGGGATTCTGCCCCCCCGGCGCGCAGTGCAGGTCCAGGATCACCGCCAGCCCGTGGCGGCGGCACCAGTCCAGCAGCCGGTGAAACCTGAGGAAGCCCTCCTCCCGGAATTCGCGGCGGTCCGGGTCCCAGAGGTCCAGGTAATGAAACGGAAGCCGAACGGAGTTGAACCCCCAGGCGGCGATGCGCTCGATGTCCTCCTCGCGGACGTAGTTCGCCCGATACAGATCCCAGAACTCAGCGGCCGCCTGCTCCCCGGCAACCTCCACGAACTGGGCTCGGATCGAACTCGGGGACCCGTAGCCCGGCAGGTGCAGGATATATCCCTCCGGCACCAACCATCCCCCCAGATTGAGCCCGCGCCAGAGGACCGGAGTCCCGCCCGGCGAAACCGTCCAGGTGCCGGACGCCCGCCAGAAGGCGGCCCCGGCAGGCAGGGCCATGAGAGCGCCGTCCCGCCTCTGGACCAGGCCAAGGATCGCCAGGGGAGGACCCGCCTCAACTTCCAATTCCAGCGTCCCCTCGAAACGGCCGGTGCGCTGCCGGAAAAAGTCCGCAAAGAGGCAGCCCCCGCTTACGAAGCAGCTCCGCTGATGTTGCGGGGCAAGAGGATCAAGCACCTTTTCCGCCTGGGGGAGTCCGGTTTCGGCCAGGAGTCGGGCCCGCACCCTGGCGGTGTCGCGGGAGTCAGGATTGAACAGGGCGATGCCGGTGCTCTCTTCCTCATCCACGGTGACGGGAAGCCGAACGGAGGCGACGGGAGGCTGCGAGGCGACCGAGACCAGATGACCCAGAAGCTCGTAAACCAGAACCCCGTTGACCGCTGTTGGGCCCAGGGTTTCCACCTCGGCGGATCCCACCAGCAACGGTCCGGTGCCGTCGCTGGCCGACTGAAAGGTCCCCCGCGGGGGAATCGTGAAGGATACCTCCCCCCGTTCTTCGCCGGCAAAGGGAACCCTGAGCGCTACGCCCTCGGGGCTGCGGAAACGGATCCTTCCCTCCACCGGCTGGTAGCCCGGGTTCATGAGCACGATCCGGGTGCGGTTGGGCTTGCCTCCGGCCTCGCCGTTGACGAACTGGGGAAACCACAGCGAGCCGGCCTGAACGCCGGTTGCCGCCAGCAGTCCCCATGCCAGGAACCCCACCAGCCGGAAAGACACCGACACCAAGCGACGAGCCGACGACCCTGTCACCCCTGCGATGTTATCGCCGGCAGGCCCGCCGCCGCCAGAACGGGCTTCCAAAAGCGGGGGCGCTCACATCCGCAGCCGATGCCGGTCCAGACCCAGATTCGCCTGCAGGGAGAAGTGCTCGAAACAGCGGTAATCCTCCAGGCTGATGGGCCGTTTCGAGATGGCGTTGTCCGCATAGAAGAATCCCACCAGCTTTTCCGCCGAGTAGATGGGCGCCACCGCGAAAGCCGAGGCCGAAAAAACCTGCTTCAGGTAAGGAGGAAGCAAGGAACCCAGCGGCTCCTGTTGAGCATCCAGCACGAGGATCGGCTGGCGCTCCTGCAGGCAGCGGGTAAACAGATTGTCGGCGTCGAGGCGGATGTGGATCTCCTCGGCCAGCTCGTTGGCCCGCAAGCCCAGGCCGTAGCGTCCGGTGACCACGGTCCGTTCCGGATTGCACAAGGCGAGGACAATGCGGTCGAACTGGGCGACCCGCTGGATCCCCTCCATGACCAGGTCGAACAGCGTGCTCAGGTCCCGATTCTCAAAGATGTGGAGGGAGATTTCCCGCAACAGCTCGAGTTGGATGGTGGATCGATCCTTGACCTGTCCCTCCTGTTCCAGCAGTTCCACCTGGGAGAGGACCTCCTGGCGGCGCTCCACCTGCTGCAGGCGATGGACCAGCTCGCGGCGGGTGGGGTCGGGAAGGTCCCCCCGCTCCGCCGGGACCGCCTTCAGGTCGCGCGCCTCGATCCCCCAGCGGGCGGAAGACTTGCGGGCCTCGGCATACGCCTCACAGACAGCGTCGACCACCTTGTCCGCGGACAGGTGCAGCTCCTGTTTCAGCACCTCGATGCCGGCGGCAAGCTCCACATCACGGGGGCCCTCGCCGAACAGATTCTCCGCTACCTCGAAGCAGACTTTCGGGACGGAGATCAGACGAGGGTCGGTCTCTTCCCCGGCTGGTCCGGTCCCGGCGACCGGTCTGATCAGTCCCAAGGGAAGGGACCAGCGTTCGGCCAGGGCTTCAGCGAACTCCTGGTAGGTGTGGCCGAGCACCTGGCGTTGGGCTTCCTCTTCGGGACAGCGGGTGCGGAGTCGGAGCTGCTCCGCCTCAAGGTAGCGCTCCGGCAGGTAGTAAGCCACGGCCAGCTTGCCCAGATACTGCAGAAGTCCCCTGACGAACAGTTCCTCCTTGCGGGAGTCGCGGGCCAGGCCGGCCAGTTCGCGGGCCAAGGTACCGGTGAAGTAACTGCGGGCAAGGATCTTCTTGAGGTCGATCCAGGGGTGATGTCTTTGAAAGACTTCAACAAAACCCAGTCCCAGGCAGATGTCACGGATGACCTCGACCCCCAGCAGCACCACCGCTCGCGAAATGGTCTTGATGGAATGGTTGGTGCGGTTGTAGTAAGGGGAGTTGGCGATCCGCAGCACCTTCACCGCGAACCCCTGGTCCTGCAGAATCACCCGGGCAATGTCGGAAGCGGCGCACTGCGTGTCCTCACCCAGGCGGATGACCTCCAGAACCGAGGTCCGGAAAACCGGCAGGTCTCCACGGCCCTCGACCCGGCTTGCCAGCAGTTCGTGTACGCTTTCGGCCAACGTTTCCTCGAAGGCTCTCTCCAGTTCGGCCTTGGGGAGAGCCTGCGGGATTATAGCTCGACTGCCGCCCGCAGCAGCGGCGTCTCGGCCGGTGTTACTCCACGGTCTCGATCTCGCTGACCTTGATGAGATCGCCCTCGAAGTGTCCGCCGACGCGAACCTTGAGGTTGGATATCTTGGACGTCGCCTTCAGCAGCAGCTTGGCCTGCCGGTTTCCGTAGTCGTCGAAGCGCAGGAACTTGCCGCCGGTCACGATGCCGTAGCCGCTTTTCTCGTTCCTGATGGCACAGGAGATCGGGTGTGAGGCCGCGTTTTCGACCGCGTTCTTCATCTCCGCGCCGCACTGGGCGTCCACCAGAATTCCCGTTTTCTCTTCCCCGTGGCCGAAAGCAAATCCACCGAGAAGCATCGCCAGCGGTGTGATGATGAGCAGCTTCTTCATTTTCCTACCTCGCATTTCTCGTCCTGATTGATCTCCCACAGAACCCGCCCCACGAAACCCCTGAACCTTTGTATCCTTCAACCTTTGAATCAACTTCCGCCCCCTCCAGAACCGGCTCCCGCCAGCCTCTCTTCACCGCTGGATCCGATCTTTCGGGTAGAACCGGGAACAGAGTGCCGGGACAACCACCATGTTCAGGAAGGTCGAGGACAGCAGCCCCCCCAGGACCACCACCGCCAGCGGCGACTGGATCTCGTTGCCGGGCCGGTGACCGGCCAGGGCCAAGGGAATCAGGGCGAGCCCTGCGGTAAGCGCCGTCATCAGGATCGGGTTAAGACGGTCCATCGATCCCTCCAGGATTGCCTCTTTCAACGACCGCCCCTCTCTCAGGAGGTCTTCGTAACGTGAGACCAGCAGGATGCCGTTCCGGGTGGCGATGCCCAGCAGCGTGATGAACCCCACCATCGACGCGATGCTCAGAATCCCGCCGCCCGCAAAGACGGCTGCCACCCCTCCAATCAGGGCCAGCGGCAGATTGCTCATCATCAGTACCGCCAGCCTGAGACTCGAAAAGGTTACGTAGAGCAGGAAGAAAACGCCCATGGTTGCGAGGAGAGAGAGAACCCCCACCAGACGGCTTGCTTCCGCTTCGCTCTCGAACTGTCCCCCGTAGGCGACGTAGTAGCCCTCGGGCAGAGCAACCCGTTCCCTGACAGCGGACTGGATCTCGTTCACGGTGCTGCGGAGGTCGCGTCCCGCCACATTGCACTGGATCACAATCTTCCGCTGGACGTTCTCACGGCTGATCCGGTTGGGACCCGCGTCAACACGGATGTCGGCGAGCTGGGCCAAAGCCACCGACGTTCCGGACGCCGAAAGCACCGGGATCCTCCCGATCGAGCCTGGCTCGTTCCGGCTTTGCGGCGAGAATTTGACCACCAGGTCCCAAGCCCTTTGCTCCTCAAGAATCTGCCCGACGACCTGGCCGTTCAACCCGACGTCGATCACCTGGTTGACAGCAGCCATGGAAAGGCCGTGGGCGGCAATCGCGTCTCGATCGAGTCTGAGCTGGAGCTGGGGAACGTCGGTCTGAGGTTCGATCTGGAGATCGACCACTCCTGGGACCGTGTTCATCACATCGCGAATACGCCCGGCCAGCGACCGCAAGGTCAGCAGATCCGGCCCGAACACTTTGACCGCCACCGCCGCCCGGGTGCCCGACAGCATGTGGTCGATGCGGTGACTGATGGGCTGTCCGATGCTGAAAACGGTCCCTGGGATCAGCTTGAGTTGGTTTCTCAAAGCGGCGAGGAACTCCTCCCGGTCGCGCCCATCGAGCCGGAAGCGAACATCGATCTCGGCGCCGTTGATCTCTTGGGCATGTTCGTCAAGCTCAGCCCGGCCGGTACGTCTCGCGGTGGAAAGCACCTCGGGGTTTGAAAGGAGGATCCTTTCCACCGCCCGGCCCAACCGGTCTGATTCCTCGAGGGAGGTTCCGGGGAGGGTGACCTGCGTGATGGTCAGAGTTCCCTCGTTGAACTCAGGCAGAAAGGTCCGCCCCATGAACGGCACGGCGATCAACGCCGGAATCAGCAGGGTCACGGCCGCCAGGATCACCGGACCCGGTCGACGCAAAGACAGATCCAGCAGAGGGCGATAGATCTCCCGGGTTTTCCGCGACAGCCAGGCGTCCCGATCCCGTTCCAGGACCTTTGCCCCCGGGAGCAGATATGAACACAGCGCAGGCGTCACCGTCAGGGCTACCAGCAAGGAACCGAAAATGGAGACGATGTAAGACAGGCCAAGGGGACGCAACATCCTGCCTTCGAGACCAGTCAGAGCAAAGAGAGGAATGAAGACCACGATCACGATGAAGGTGGCAAACATGATCGGATAACGAACCTCGCTGGAGGCTTCAAAGATCACCTCCGGCGCCGGTTTGGCGCGGTCTCCCATCCTGCGAATGACTCTCAGCCGCCGAAACACGTTCTCCACGTCGATAATGGCGTCGTCGACCAGAGCACCGATGGCGATGGCCATTCCTCCCAGGGTCATGGTGTTGATCGAGATTCCAAACAGCCAGAACACCCCGACGGTGAAGATGAGTGACAACGGGATGGCCGTCAGCGAGATGAACGTCGTCCTGAAGTTGAGCAGGAACAGAAAGAGGATGACCACCACCAGGACTGCCCCGTCGGTGAGCGCCCGGAGCACGTTGGCGACGGCGGTCTCAATGAACTCCGACTGCCTGAAAATGAACCGCTCAATCCGGATACCTTCGGGTAGGGAGGCTTCGATCTCATCGAGGACCTCGTCGACCCGCCCGGTCAGGGTCAGGGTGTCCGCATCAGGCTGCTTCAGAACCGCCAGCACCACCGCCTCCACACCGTTGATCGAGCCCACTCCACGCCGAACCTTGGGTCCGACCGCCACGTCGGCGACTCCGCCCAGTCGCACCGACGGAAGCGACGGCCCAGCCAGCGGCGTCCGGCGCAACTCCTCAAGATTGTGGGCGCGTCCCAGCCCCCGGATCAGGAATTCCTTCCCCGACCGGGTATAGAACCCCCCTGACGAGTTCCGGCTGGAGGCGGCGACTCCGTCCAGGACGTCCTGCAAGGTGAGCCTGTGGGCACGCAACCGTTCGGGATCGACCAGCACCTGATATTGCAGCACTTCGCCGCCCAGGGGGATGACCTGCGAAATCCCGGCCACCGCCAGGATTCGCCGCCGGATCGTCCAGTCCGCAATCGTCCGCATCTCCATTTGCTGATCGGGGCGGCCGGTGACCCCGATCAGCATGATCTCGCCCATGACGGAGGAGATGGGAGCCAAAACGGGCGAGGGGACTTCGGGCGGCAGAGCCGTCCGAGTCAACTGCAGCTTCTCAGCGACAATCTGGCGGGCACGGTGGATGTCCATGCCCCAGTCGAACTCGACCCACACGATCGATATGCCGATCCCCGAGACCGAACGAACCCTCCGGACTCCCGTCGAGCCGTTCAGGGCGGCCTCAATGGGAAACGTCACCATCGTCTCGACTTCCTCCGGGGCCATGTTGTGAACCTCGGTCATCACGGTCACGGTGGGAGCAGTGAGATCGGGAAACACATCGATGGGGAGCTGCAGCGCCAGATAGGCACCGACCGCCACCGAAATCAGGACGCCCACCACAACAATCAATCGGTTGCGGATGGACCAGCGGATCAGCGCATTCAACATGCCGGCTCCCGGGAAGCACCTCGATCAGTGAACATGGCCATGCTCGGGGACCTTAGTGGAGCGGCCGGCGAGGGCCACATCGTACGCGCCCTCGACGACGATCCGCTCGCCTTCGCCCAATCCGTCGAGAATTTCGATCCACCGGCCGTCATGGATGCCGGTGGTCACTATTCGGCGCTCGAAAGTCTCCCCTCCAAGCTGGACGTAAACCACGGATCGGTTCTCCTCGAGGAGCACTGCGGACGCAGGCACCACAAGGGCGGTGAGCGGTCCTCCCATCTGAAGTTCCAGTTGTCCGAGGGTGCCCAGTTTGATCCGCCGGTCGGCGTTGTCGACCTCGAAAACAATCGGCAGCGTGCGGCTTGCGGGATGAAGGGTCGAACCGATCAGGACGAGGCCGTCCCGCTGCAGGCTTCGGGGCTCCAGCCCGGGCAGGTGGAGGGTGGCTCCCTGTACCTCCTCCAAAGCCGGGAGATCCCTGTCGAGGATCATGCCCTCGGCCCAAACCACCGACAGATCGACGATCCGAAACAGCGTCTCCCGCGCGTCCACATACTGGCCGGGAACCGCCCTGCATTCCACGAGCCGTCCTCCGACCGCCGCCGTTAAGGGCAGCCGCACATCGACTGAATTCAAAGACTGCTCCGAGAATTCGTGACGGGACAGGGCGTTGCGACCGGTCACCAGAGTCTGCTGCGCCGCCTGCAATGCTGCCTGTCGGACGGCAAGCTCGGACTCAGCTTCGTCCAGCCGCCTTGGCGGCAGGGCCTCCAACTCCACCAGTTCCCGGACACGGCGCGCCTCCTTCTCCGCCAGCCGGAGACGGGCCTCCTCGGTGGCGACGGCGGCTTGGGCCTGGGCGATGTCCTGCATGAGACGGCTCAGTGAGACTCCGGCGCTGATCCGACTGTCGAGGAGGCTGGACCGGTCAACCGGCAGCAGCTCGACATATCCCAGCAGTTGCCCTTGCCGAATCACTTGCCCCAAACCCGGCATGCCCGACTCCGGCGCCAGAAAGCGCCCCGCCACCGTCGCACTCACCACGCTCTCATGTCCTGTCTTGGCCTTGATTTCGGCCGGAATGCGAAGCGTACGGTGAAGGCTGCGCCGCGCCACCGTCGCCGTGGCGAAGGGAAGCTTCCATTGCTGCTCCTTCAGGTAGGAGATCGTCTGTCCCGCCGGCGTTCCCTCCGGAGGAGGACCTTCCTCAGCGGCCGCCAGCACCCGAATCGGCCCGTACTCGAGAGTGGCCTCCAGCTCACGGGTCAGGACTTGCAGAACCAGGTGGTAGTCCCCGGCTTCGTCGAAGGTCACGGTGGGCCCGAAGATGCCTGCCGTTTCGGGTGTTCCGGCTGTCACCAGCTTGGGTGAGGCGCCGGGCTTGGCGAACCGGAAAAGGACAGGGCCTTCGGTGAGAGGTTTGAAGTCTTTCAGCTTCGTCAGGTGCACCGCAAACCTGGCGGGCCTGCCGACTCTCAGGACCGGATACTCCATGAACAGTTCAAGATCGTTCGTCCACACGGTGGCGGAGAGAGCGGGTTCCTGGTCCGCGTGCGTGTGAGTCGTTCCGTTGTAGCTGTGCGTGTCCTCTCCAGCAGTCGGACCGGAGGGGGGACCAGCGCACCCGGCGATCCCGGTAGCGAGCAGGAACGACAGCACGACCCTTCCCTTCTTCACGGGCCCATCCTTCCCAATGAGCTGCCCATCGAGGCTTCCAGCTCCAGCCAGGCAAGCTGGATCTCCCGGGCAAGTTGATCGAACTCAAGCAAAGCGTCGCGGTGCGCTCTGAGGGCGTCCAAATATTCGACGATTCCAGCCTCACCATGCTGGTAGCTCACCGCAGTGATGGCAACCGTACGCTCCAGCTTCTGAAGCAGGCCGGCATTGACCCGCCGCCAGGCGTCCAGCAGCCCGGAACAGATGGAATGGGCCTGCTCCACTTCCCGCCGCACCTGGATCTCCCTCCATTCGCTCAGCATCGCCTGCCGCCGGCCAAGTGCCGTCTTCTCGACGATCGCCCCCTGCCGACGGTCCCAGAGCGGAATCGGGAGCTGGACGCCCACGAAGAAGGAGTGCTGTCCAAAGTCACGCTTGTAACCGCCCCCGACGTTCAGGGAGGGCTTGTTTTCCGCCCGCTCCAGTGCGACCGCCGCTTCCGCCACCCGGGTTTCAAGCCTGGCCGCAACGAGATCCGGGCGCGCTTTGAGAGCAGTCTCCACCAGCACCACGGCGGGGGGAAGGTCAGCGGGCTCCGGCAACTGCAACCTGAGCTCCGGCAGGGAGTCGGTTTCCCATCCGATCCGGGCCGCCAACTCGCTCCAGGCCCGGTTCCACTCACGCTCAGCCCGGGAGAGCTGAACCAGATACCAGATCTCCTCTCCCTCCAGTTTCAGGTGAGCAAGGCCGGAAACCTCCCCCCTCTCATATCTCCGCCGATGGGTTTCGCGCACCCGGCCATATTGTTCGAGCGACGACCGCAGTGCGTCCCTCCGCCTCAGGGCATGGAATGCCTCCACAAAGAGGCGGGAGAGATCGAGCTTCGACTGCCGCAGGAAATCCTGGTAGCGTGCGGTCGCCGCCTCAAGTTCCAGCCGGGCCAGTTCCCGCCGTCGTCCCCGCTTTCCACCCAGCTCAAACTCCTGCCAGGCAGCCAGCAGGAACTCCTGGTCATCGAAGCCGGATCCGTTCTGCCCAATGGGATAGCCCTCCTGGCTGAACTGGAGCACCGGGTTGGACCAGGCTGCACTCTGCTGCAACCTTCCCCGGGCCGTTTCGAGCTTCTCCCTTTCCGCTGCCGCCAGCAGAGAGCGCTCCACAAACCGGTTGAAGGCGTCCTCCAGGGTAAGCGGCTGCGCCGGCAGCACGCCGCAAACCTGGGCCAGGACGGCAAAGACTGCCGGCCAGAGACAGGCGCGTCCGGCAAGAGTGAAGAGCTGATTCGTGTGTCTCTCCGCAACGGAAGTCAAGTGGGTTCCTCTCCAAGACTCGGCCCAAACCCCGCAGGAAGACCTCCCTCACCGATCTTCTACAGACCGTAGAAAGTTATATCAAAAAAAAGGGCGTCACCGGCTCAACGGACCGAGGAGGGATTCCAGCCGGTGATGATGCATGGCGGAGAGGGCGCACCCTGTCAGAACGGCCGCGGCGGCGAGGAAAACCCAGCGGCCGCCACCGCAGTCGGGAGGCTGGACGCTGGAAAGGAGTCGCTCGACCCGCCTGCGCAACACCGTCTCCGGCCCCCCGGAGTAGGCAAGCGCCGGCAGACTGGAGTGCAGGGATCGCGCCAGTTTCAGAATGGTCGCCGAAACCCGGACCGGATCGGAGCCCTGTCTGACGCAGGCCCAGTCACACTCCATTTCGGCAGCCGCCCTCCACTGTTCCTCGATCCTGCGGAAACCCGGGAACAGGCAGGCCGTCAGACGAAGCACCAGCAGCTTCAGCGGATCTCTCCGCCGGATGTGCTCCCGCTCGTGGCTGACGACGATCTGGATCTCTTCCGGCGTGAGCAGCCCAACGGCAGCCGAGGTGAGACAGATGCGCGGCTTCAGCACACCTGCCACGAACGCAGCCGGAACTTCGCTGGCGACGGCAAGCAGGCCGTCCGAATCGGCCTCGTGACCGGGAACGGGTGCAACTTCCGGCCTGAACACAGCCCGGACCTGAAAAAGCGGGCGGGCCACTCTCACCATGGAAGCGAGAGCCAAACCCGCGCCGGCCGTCGCTCCGAAGAGGAGAAGCCCCGAAGGAACAGTCAGATCGGCGTGGTCCCAACAAAGATGCGGATGCCCGGGATGCAGCTCGCAATGATCGGCGATCACCGACAACCCCTTCAGGACGCCGGAAGTGAGGCAGCCCGCAGCAACGGCGATGCCCCCCAACAGGGGTGAGATACCCATCAGGAACCAGGCGTTGCTGGATCGGTCCGGCGGCGCGGCATTTCGGCCTGCCGGAAGCAGGGCCACCACCATACCCGTTGCCCATGCCGCCGCCGCAGCCAGAGAGCCGGTGTAGAGCAGGAGTGTAACCACCGCGGTCAGGTTCATCCCTTTTTCTCGTGAACCAGTCTCTCGAGCTCGTCAAGCAGCTCCGGGCTTGTCGAGACAAGGTCGACGAAGGTATTCAGCACGGGGCGCGATCCGTCCTTCAGCAGACCCGCGAGGACGTCCCGAGTGACCTGAGCCTCGAAGTCCTGGCGCCGCACCTGGGCCGTATAGGAGAAAGCGCGGCCGACCTTCTCCCGCCTGACCAGCTTCTTCGCATGAAGGCGATCGAGAACGGTGACAATGGTGGTGTAGGCGAGATCGCGTCTCTGGAGAGCGTTATGGATCTCGCGGGCGGTCGAACCGGGCTTCTCCCACACCAGGTTCATCACCTGGCTTTCCAGCTCACCCAGAACCTGCTGGACGCCGCTCCCTGACGGCCGGAATCTCAGCTTCAGGATCTGACCTCCCTTCCTCCGGCGGATTATATCCGCTTACGGCGTCGCAGGCGTCCTGTCGACCAGGGCCATGCTCACGGCGGGTCCGGCGCCCGGGACCGGATTCGGTGCAGACGGCGGCACACCGTTCCACCTCCGCTGATCCCGGAAGAGGCCTGAAAGGAAGCACCACTGGGAGCAAGAGCTCCCGCAAGCGGAGAAGAGACGGAGAATCTGCTTCAGGAATGCACCCTGCCTTGACCTGGAGGTTCGCCCGAGGTTCTGAGACTGGTACGCCCGCCGCGATTCGAACGCGGGACCTTCGGCTCCGGAGGCCGACGCTCTATCCAGCTGAGCTACGGGCGCACCCTCGAATGAGACTGCAGTCTAGCAGAAAGCCCGGCGGCAATCGAGGGTTCCCCGCCTATTCGATCGGCGCTATGCTGATCCCACGGCAGACCATGAGACGGATGTTGAGACCGCTCAGAGTGGTGGCACTGGGAGCCGAGTTCGGACTCCTCCTGGCGGGAACGGCCTGCTCCGTTCCGGTTTCGGAATCCGGTGCCGGAACTCCCCCGGCGGAAGCCGCCGAACCGGCCCCGGCGGCGGGAGTGCAGTCGCCAGGTCCGGTGTTGCGGCTGGAGAGGCGCACCGTTGAAGACCGCCAGGGTTTCGGCACCGAAGCCTTTTCCCTCCTCCTGCCGCACGGGTGGGCATTCAGCGGCGACCTCCGATGGGAAATCCAGCCCGGAGGCATCCCCAGACCCGTGCTCCTGTTCGAAGGCCGATCCCCGGATGGGTCCGCCCAGGTGGCCATGCAACCCGATCAGATCTTCGCATACGCCGACGATCCCGTACTCCAGGCAAGTCTGGCCTCCCAGGGGAGCCGGATCCTGCCCGCCATGTCGCTGCGGGACTACTGGACCAGCCGGCTGCTCCCAGATCGAAGGCAGCAAACGGAGGCCCTGCAGATGCGACGTTGGGTCGATCTGCCGGAGGAGGCAGCCCGCCAACAGCAGCTCAACGAATACCTGATCAACCGCGTCTTCCACTCCATCTCCCCCTTTCCGATTTTGCCCAGCCACCGCTCTGAAGCAGCCCTGGTGGAGGTTGAAGGCCGATGGCAGGGAAGGCCCTGCCTGGAGACTCAGTTCCTGGTTCTGGACCACGCCCAAATCCCTATGCCGGGGATGTTCGGTCCGGTGAACCTGACCCATTGGGTGGTCCACAGCATCACCGTCCGGGTGGAGCGCAGCCGTGCGGAGGAGTTCGCCGGTCTGGCGCCGGTCATCCTGCGGTCGGCGCGCCCCAATCTGCGTTGGCTGGTGGATACCACCCGGCTGACCGCCGACCTCACCCGACAGGCACTGCAGAACCAGCAGGCGATCTTCGACCGGATGAGACAGATCTCCCGCACGTTGTCCGAGATCGACGACCTCATCGTGGACGGGTACGCCCGTCGCAGCCAGGCGCTGGACCGCGTCTTCGACGACTACAGCCAGGCCGTGCGCGGCGTGGACAGCTATGTCGTGCCGGGCACAGACACCGAACCGGTCGAGGTGCCCCTGGGTTATGACCAGGTCTGGACCAACGGCCGGGAGTATCTGTTAACCAACCAGCCCGGCTTTGATCCCAACGAGGCCGAGCCCCACACCTGGACCCGGATGGAGCCGGTGCGGAGGTAGCCGGACGCGGGTTGCGGGTCCCCAGGGATGGCACGGCGGCCAGGCCGCAAGGGTCAAGACTTGCGATGCAGAACGCCCCGGCTGAAGACTTCCGGATTGACCACGTGGTCCAGATTCGGTTCACGCCCTTCCAGGACCGCACAGGCGTCCTCCAGCATCGTCTCCAGGATCCGCTGCTGGGCCAGCGGCGTGCGCGCGGCCACGTGGCCGGTCACGATCGCCCTCGGATGCCGGAACAGGGGATGGGTGAGATCCGGCGGCTCATCGGGGAACACGTCCAGAGCCACCGCCTCCAGCCGCCCCTCCTCCAGCGCTTCCACCAGGAGGTCCAGATCCTCCACGACGGCACCCCGGGCGGTGTTGATCAGCAGGGAACCCGGCTGGACCAGCCCGATATTGCTCCTGTTGATCAAGGCCCGGGTCTCGTCGGTCAGGGGCACGTGAAGGGTGATCACCGTGGCCCGCCGCAACAGCTCCTCCAGTCCGGTAAACTCCACCTCGTCGGCGGCAAACGCGGCGTGGTCGATGTAGGGGTCGTCGGCCAGCACCGCCATGTTCAACGGGCGGCAAAGCTGTCGGACCAGGCGCCCGATTCGTCCGTAGCCGACAATGCCCAACACCCTCCCTTCGAAGTCCCAGTTTCGCCGCGTGTAGCGGGCGTTCCAGTGGCCTTCGACCAGCGATTGCCGCCAGAACTGCAGTCTCTTCCCCGCTGCCAGCATGAAGGCCAGGGTGTGTTCCGCCACCGCCCGGGTCATGGCCCCAGGGGTGTAGAGCACCGGGATCCCCCGGCGGGTGGCGTCCTCGATGGACACGCTGTCGTAGCCGACACCGGTCCGGGCAATGGCTTTCAGCCCTGGCGCCCGGTCCATCCAGCGCCCATCGACATGGACGGAACCGCGGGGGATCAGGAGCACCACCGAGTCATCCAGCATCTCGAAGGCTTGGGCGCCGTCCTCGGGTGTCATGACCACCTCGCCGTAGGCCTCGAGACGGGCGGCGACCGGCGCCGGCAGGGGACCAAGCGTCACAATCCGGGGGCGGTTTCGGGAGTGGTGCTGCACGGCTTGCACTGAATAAGGATTGGCGTCCCCACGGGGATTTGAACCCCGGTTGCCGCCGTGAAAGGGCGGTGTCCTAGGCCAGGCTAGACGATGGGGACGACCCCAAAATGAAGGCGGAATTGTAGCATCCGGCCGGAGCGCAAGTCCACCCGGCACGCGGCTGCGGCGCCTGCCCAGCTACGGACCCGTGCAAGCGCAAGTGTTCCGGTCCACGCGCCGCGGCACCACCGCCCGCGGAAAGCCCCAACCTGCAGGCACGGTCACCCGTACTATAATTCCTCGTTTGATGGCGAAGAAAGCAGCGAGTCCCGCTCCGGCCCCCAAGCAGCAGATAACCGCACCGCCCCAGCAGTACAGCACCCTGCGCGAGTACTTCGTCGCCACCGTTTATTGCACCATCATCGCCCTGTTCGTCACCACCTACGTGGTCCACCCCATGACCGTTCCCACTCCCTCCATGGTGCCGACGATCCTGGTGGGGGATCGGTTGCTCATCGACAAGTTCACATACCGGAACCGCTTCTTCGGCGAGTGGCCTTTGACCCCGGCGTTGGACATCAAGCGGGGGGATATTGTCGTTTTCAAGTTTCCGGACGATCCTGAAGTCCTGTATGTCAAGCGCGCCATCGGGCTGCCCGGCGAGCGGCTGGAAATTCGCGACAAGACTGTCTACATCAACGGTGAACCGCTGGACGAGCCTTACAAGTACCACCAGGATGCCGCTGTCAACCGGCGCACCCTGAATCCGCATTTCATGGCCTTCGACTCACAGCGGGACAATTACGGGCCGGTCACGATCCCCCAGGACAGCTACTTCATGATGGGAGACAACCGCGATGACAGCGCGGACAGCCGCTATTTCGGGTTTCTCCATCGGGACTACGTGGTGGGCCGGCCGCTCATCGTGTTCTGGTCTTACGAGGACGACTCGGACGCCTATAAACGCACGTCTCTGCCGGAGATGGCTAAGCTGTACGCCGAGCGGGTCATTTTCTTCTTCACCAGGACCCGCTGGAGCCGAATGGGCCACTTCGTGAAGTGAGGCATGGGGCGGCCGGTTTTCTGACCTGAAACTTCTCCGCCGCAGGGAGACTTCGGAATTCCGGGAAGTCACTCCCTGACCCAGGAAGCCGGGCGCTCACCGGCCGGGATGAAAGCCTCAGGTGTTCACTCGGCTCCCGACTCCCGTCTCCCGACTCCTGACTCTCTCCAATCAGCCGAACATTTGTGACCACCAAAGCCGAGCTTCCTCCATCAGGAAACCGAGCATCTCCCAGGGCGAGCGGTCGAAGGCTACCACCGGCAGAATCCCTGCCAGACCGCAAATCAGCAGCGACCATGCTGCAGCGACCCAGAACAGCCACCGCGGGCGCCGTCCGGTCTCCATCACCGCCATGACCAGCACCGGCAGCAGCGGAACGAGGTAGCGCGCGGAGAAGCCGGCGCCGGCACGCCAGCCCAGATAGGTGCCATGCAGAAGGAAGAAGGCCAGGCCAGGCAGAAAGGCCTCCCCTCCCCTCCGCACCAGCTTCCAGAGGCCCCAGGCCAGAAAAGGCGCAAAGCACAGCAGGCCGTCTTGGGGATCCAACAGCAGTCCCGGCAAGGCCCTGCGTGTAGCGCCGAAGGGTCCCACCACCAGGACACGATTCCCCGAGAACACGTGGGCGCCGCTGTGGAACAGGCTGAAGTGGTCGGTGTCCTGGAACAGGTATTGGGCGAAGGCAATCCCGCCTGTCACACCCAGCAAGGTTGAGCCTCCCAGCCAGAGAAAACGGCGATAGCGACCCTGCCATAAGGCAACGGCGGCCATCGTGGCGGGTACCACGGCAAACGAGTACTTGAACCAGATCCCGCAGACGGCAGCGGCCGCGGCGACGGCCGGCGTTCCGGCCGCCAGCAGTACCACCCAGGCCACCGTCATCCAGGTTTCGGTCCACAGGTCGCGGGTGTAGCACCACAGCGGAGTGGCCAAACCCAGCAGGAGCATACCCGCCACCGGCATGCGGGGATACAGTCGGGACAGCAGGAGCAGGGCCCCCAGCACCGCCGCCAGGCTGATCCAGATGCAGGCGGATTCCACCCACTGCGTGCCCCGCAGAGGCCACACCAGGGCGGCCATCACCATCGGCAGGAAAGGGGGATGGATGAGCAGCTCGCGGCCGTGGCGGTCGACGTCCACATGGTGGTCGATGGACAGACCCCGCAGCCGGGCTCCCATGTCCCAGCCGCCTTCCTCAACCTGCCGATAGTTGTTGGCCAGGTCGAAGTCGCCGTCCTGGACCAGACTGTTCACCAGGATCAGATAATGGGGACTGTCCCCATAAGTGACCACCGGGCGGCCGAGCGAGATGGGGCCAACCCTCAGGAACCAGCCGTCTCCGGTCCGCAGCGGATCCAGTGGACCGGACACAAAGCTGGAGGCCAGATAGCAAACGGCGATGAGTTTGAACCACCACCGCGAAGCCTCCCCAACCGGCTGTTCCAGGCAGTCTTGCAGTCGTGTCCAACCCATGAGGATCGGGGCCGTCAGGAAGATGCCGCCATGCTTGACGCGCCTGCCAGAGATGCAACCAGATCACGGGCCATGCGCATCTGGTCGTGCAAGTGACTGTAGTGGAACAGGCCGTTCCGGCCCAGGGGTTCCAGGTTCACCAGTCGGCGCAGGAAGGCCAACACCGCCGTGACCCGGTCTTCGAAATCCAGCGCGTAAACGGGATACGCGTTGGGCAGCTCGCGCACCTGCCAGTCCAGGACCTCGGATGGCTGTATCAAGCCCAGGCTGACGAGCTCTCGGACGACCCGTGATTTCAGCTCTTCCGCCGACAGCTGTGCAACCGGTTCGTGGCGGAAGCAGGGGACTTCAGCCGCCAGACCGGTCTCTCCCGGCGGCGCCATGGTCTGGCAGCGGTTGCGCGGTTCGTAGATCCGCGACACACAGTACTCCGGCCCTGGAATATACATGGAGGCGTTGGGGGTCACCGATTTCCGATTCAGGCGCAGAAACACCAGCCTCACGTGGCGGAACCGCAACTCGGCCAGCGCTTCCTGCACCGCGGCCGGCACGTCCAGCCCGATCAGAGACCTGACCAGAACGTTGAGGGGCAAAGTCGAGACCACCGGACCCGAGACCTCGGGCTCGCTTCCGTCCTCCAGCCGGAGGCGGACCACCCGATCCGACTGCACGACAATGCCCGTCACCCCCGATCCGCGATGAAGGTTCTCCGCGGGCAGCACCGCCGCCAGTGCTTCCACGATCCTGCCGTAGCCGCCACGGGGGTACAGAAACGCTCCATCCAGGTGGACGGTTTTCCGGCTGGGATCCACCAGCTCCAGAACCAGCGTACGGAGGTTCATTCCCCGCAGGCGCCGAGTGGCCACCGCCGGTGAAAGCCGGTCCGGGGGCAGGCCCCACACCTTGGCCGAATAGTTGAGCAGAAACCGCCTCGCCAAGGTTTCCCCAAACTTGTGGACGGCAAAATCCTCAAACGAAACGAGGGGCTGTCGACACCGGCGGTTCCGCAGGATGTCCAGGCCGATTCTGGGGACCTCCCGCATTCCCCCGGCCAGCAGCACGTTGAGCGGCGTGGGCGGGAAATCCATGAACCGCCCCCCGATCAACACCTTGCTGGGGCGGGAGACCGGAAAAAGTTCACTGCCCAGCAGTTCCTGAAGGTCGGCGGTGATCTCGGGGTCTTGGTCGTGAAACCGGTGGGCACCGCTGTCGTAGCGGTGCGCGCCGAGGGAGAAGGTACGGCACAACCCGCCCAATTCCCTCTGCTTCTCGTACAGCTCGAACGGCAACCCCCGGCGGTGGGCATAGTAGGCCACCGCCAGCCCCGCCGGTCCTCCCCCCAGAATGGTCAGTTTCATCCGCTTCCCCGAGGTCAGCCGCCCCTGGGCCGATCCCCGCTCATCACCATTTCGCCGGGTGCCTCAGCCCCCGCTGCGCGCAGGGTCCGGCTGAGTCCCGAGCCCGACCACCACCCGAAGCTTGCCGGACGGATCCCGCAGCTCGTCCAGAGAGGATAGCAGATCCGTCTGCAGTACAACCGATTCTCCCAAGAGCCGTCTCGAATAGCTGAGAATTTCCTCTCGACAGGAGGAATCCCACCCGGGCCCGGGGACGATACAGATGAGTATCCTGTCCGGGGCCAGTTGTCGGTACTGCAGGAAGCGGATGCCCCGCACCAGCTCCGGGACCAGAAACAGGGTAGTGACGAAACGTCCGTCCGGGGTTACCAGCACGTCTCGGGATCGCCCGATGACCCGGCGCACCAGCGGCAGCGTGCGCCCGCAACGACACGGACCCAGTCCCTCCGAAACCTCCACCTGGTCCCCCACCTCGTAACGAATGAGGGGCATGGCCCGGTTGTAAAGTCCGGTTCCGATCACGGGGGCGATCCAGGTACCTGCGTCGGAGCGCTTTGCCGGCCCCATCTGCAGCAAGCCGTAATCGCTGTTGATGTGGTAGCCCCCGGCCGGACATTCGCAGATGCCCACGGTCCGTTCCATGTGGCCGTAGGAATCGAGCACCCGGCAGCCGAACGTCTCTTCCATCGTCTCCCGATAATGCGGCTGGAGAGTTTCGCCGTTGGAGAAGACCGCAGCCAGCGGGGGGATGGAGCAGCGCGCTTCCTGCAGACTACAGGCGAAGAAGTACAGAGAGGAAGCTGTTCCCTTGAGAAACCGCGGCTGAAACCGCTCCATGGCGGCGGCCATGTCACGGGCT
>FWPU01000391.1_pt1 | contig 53146 bp, 57 predicted proteins | sample 2228361 | NCBI WGS metagenome assembly FWPU01 (sample SAMEA103939777, study PRJEB20133) | metagenome | reverse complement strand
TCTAACAGCAAAACTTATAAACCAGAATAAAAAAAGACTCAAGCCTAAGACAAATTGTCCATGGAGATTAGACCATACTAAAAAAAGCAGAGGTAAGATATAGATACTTTTTCCTCTTGTACGTTCATAATGCATAAGAATATAAAAAAGAATACCTAAAAGAGCTATACTCATCAGCTGACCACGAAATGAGACAGAATTTAGGGGATCTTCTAAATAAAGAAGAAAAGGGAATATCAACGACTGATGCCAGTAGGTGAGCTGAAATGCTTTTGAAAAAAAGAAAAAAGTCAGTGTTACGACGAGTGCACCAGCCAAGGTTAAGCCCAAAAATCCACCTGTTGCAAAGATTAAGTAGGTAATTATATCTGTCAACCATGATGTGTTGGCCCAATGAAAATTAGGCATCTCTGTCGAAAAGATATTTTCACGAAGTAATGAACCATGTTTGAAAAAATATTCACCATACTTCAAATGCCACCCCAAATCCGCATCATTAGGCAAATATAATGCTCCAACGAATACAACAAAAAAAGGTAATATCGCAGTTATTATTTTCTCAAGCCTTCTGAGCTTCATAAATGATAATTGAGGCGATTATAGACGGCATATTAAGGGTATGCAAGAAGAAATTAATTACTTAAACATTCTTTGAAAAAGGTTATTAATAAACTTAAATAAAATGCATGGAAAATATATCTTTTCAGGATTTTATTTACTTAGCAAAATAGAACATGAAAGAATGTATGCTTAACTAACTTTTATAATATCAATTAAGCTAAGTATACAAATATACTTGCAAAAAGATTGGAATATTTTTCAATAATTATGAGCGGGGAACGGGCATCGCACCCGCGACCTCTTCCTTGGCAAGGAAGCGTTCTACTACTGAACTACCCCCGCAAACAATATTACATTTCTGAACTTTTATTAAGAGTATATTAAAACTCAAAATAAAAAATACTCAATATTAAGCCTGAAAGCTGATCCTTAGTACACAAAAATCTTGATTGATTTTGATTATAGCAAAATTTGCTTCTGTATCAAATAATTATCGTTAAGAGAAAATTTAAACTTAAATGAAAGCCTAAAACAAACTTCCTCAGATAAGGCCAGCACTGCGCATTTTTGCCGCACATCCTGGAAACTGAATCCAGATACTCGATCTTGTAAGCAATCGCTGAACAGCCTCTTTTTTTACTTCGATTGGTGCTAAATCTGCCCGATCATACCCTGTCTGCATACTCTTCCACGTAGCATAGCTAAATTGAAAAGCACCAAAATAACCATTACCCGTATTGGCATCAGGTTTCATGCCAGATTCACAATTACCTAAAAAAAGTAGTTGCTCTTCTGTCAATGGACCGGTGGATTCGAGATTCTTCTGAGAAGTGATCTCAACAACTTTAAGTTCATTTTGAGAAATGAATGTACCAGGATTAAATTTTTTCAAAAGTTCAGATTTTAAGGTTTCGATCTCACCTGAAGTACTCTGTCTAATTTTAAGCTTCCAAAAAGGCTCAATATGATCTGGGTCCTCAATCCACCTATTGTCATTCCATAAAACTATCCAATACGATTCATCGCCGTACACGGTGTTAGCAATTGAGGTAAGCGTATCTCCAATATGGACAGTATAATGTATTTCTTGTAAGGTCGTTTGAGAGTTAAATAACTGAAGAGTAGCTGATGGAGTATAAGAAAAACTCAATGAAGATACTAATGTTATTAACGGTAAAAGGCTTTGTACGAAGCCAGTAACCATAAAAAAAACTCCTTTCGGAGCAGAATTATATCCTATAGTACTATAAATTTATTTATTTGTCAAGTTAGATGCCTCTTCGTCTATCAATAATTATCTTTTTCTCATCAACAGTCATCCCATCGATTATCTTAAATGCTTCTTTATACAAACGTCCTGAATTTCTTCGTCGAATTAAAAATTTTGACACAGTATCTTCTGTAAAAATTTTATCAACTATTTCTTTCCAGAGAAGTTCTGTATATATTTCATGAGCAATGTAATGAATTTCTTTTTTTGATAATTGATTATGATCAACTCTCTCGTTAATAGTGTTCATAATTATCATATGATCGCTTTCATCTTCAAATGGATGTCCAAGCTCATGAATAAGAGAGAGAGCTAAAGATTCATATGTTCTCACTTCACCATATGAATTTGTCATACGTGCATATGGGTTATGATCGCGATATCCCAACCTAATCCGAGCTTTTCCAAATGAGCTTTTTGAACCTTTTGTTGGAGATAGACCGACTCTGATTCCATAACGTTTTTGATAATCTTTCCATTCACCATGAGTTATATCTCTAAATGCTTGCATGATAGGTCGCTCTAATGGACGAAAGTACTCATAAAACTTATCCCGATAATCTATTGCTTCCGAAAGATAGCGGAATTGCAAATCATCCGTTAAATCAAGAGTAAAATGCAGTTCAGGTAAAGATAAGGATTGATGTTCAGAAGACAATAATACCTCGCTCATAAATTAAATATCGATAGCAGGACACGCGATATAAAAAAAATCAGTGCCGAGGCTCAGAGTCGAACTGAGATCTGATGTTCTTCAGACACCCGCCGTGACCACCTTGGCTACCTCGGCTAACAATTTTAGCTATATCGAGTTGGTAAAATTATACAATTTAAGGTGCTATGAAAGCAAGAATAAGCAAAAATCTCTTTTTAATTCTCTTTTTAATATTGATTTACCATTCTACCTATTTTTACACTTAGAAAATCTAATCGTATTATCTTCTCTAGAAATAAGAGCTAAAAGACGACTCTTTTACAATAAATGTGGACGATTAGGGACTCGAACCCCAGACCTTCTCGGTGTAAACGAGACGCTCTAACCAGCTGAGCTAATCGTCCGCATCGATTGATTATACCTAAAAAATAAGAAAAGAAGCAACAGATACAAGTATTGTATGCATCTTAGTTTTATCAGAGAATAAAAGCAAGAGCGCATTTTTTTTCAAAATAAGTACCTCACCATTTTGTTATAATTTTTACATGTTACTTAGCGTATTGGTGAAGCCAGCACAAAAAAATCCAACACTTTCCTGGAATGGAAATTCATTAGTAATAAAACTGAAATCGCCCCCAAAAAATGGAGAGGCAAATAAAGAACTCAGAGATAGACTTGCGGATTTTTTCGATATTCCCAAAGGGAAAGTGAACATTCTAACAGGAGCAACCAGTCGTAATAAGCGAGTGATGATAGAACTTGATGAACAAGCAATATTAAGAAAGCTCTCTACCATCCACGCAAACAAATAATTTTCTAAAAGTTAAAATCAGAGATACTCTATGGTGGATCTCATGTAAGAATAGGGGAGGCTGCACTATCCTCAAAAATTACATATCCATCCTCAGTAGGAGTTTTGTAGGATGAAAAATAATATCTAATTCCCAACTTCTTAAGTGCTTTAGCTATTTCTCCTCTTACTTCTGCAATTGTATTGCTATTGTCTCTTGCAACACTAAAGGCATCATCGACAATTTTATCTGCAGTTATTTCATCAATTATCTGAAGAGGATCTTTACCTGTTAACATATGCACTCCTCCTTTATCAATCATAATTAGTGCGTTATATGTATTTTGGACATAAGCGAGTATATCTGCTGCTGACATGACAGTAGTCTGAAGATGATCTATCTCATCTGGTGTAGGATGGGTATGAATAAGAGCAATATTTTTAAGGCGTGGATCCAAACTTTTAAGTCCATGAGGGAGAAAGGGGAGACGAAATGAAGGAGGATATTTACTATTACTATCATAATTATGTCGCTCTCCCAGTCCGTCAAAAATCTTAGTTGTAAGTAACATCTCACCATCATAAGAGACCATTAATCCGCATTCTCTACCTGAAGTGTTCGTCCTTTTTAACATTTCTTCCCAATATTTTTGTGCTAATTGATCGCCTGGAATACGAACAGAAGAGGGAAGTAGATGACCTCTATTTTCTTGACGAAGATCTAATAATGAAGGGTGATGATGAAAATTTTCAGTATTTTGCTCTCTTTCTTCCACCTTACTAGTATACTACAGAATAAACAAACATCTAAATAATAAATGAAGTACAGTACTTAAAATCGAAGATTTAGTAATAATATAGTTCTCCGTAGCTTAATAAACTATGTGCGGATGAGAGGACTTGAACCTCCACGCCTTACGGCACAGCCACCTCAAGACTGCGTGTATACCAATTTCACCACATCCGCTCGCTACAACAGGGAAGAAATATAGGTTTCTTCCTAACAATCTACCCTTAACGTTTCGATAAATTATAGCATTTTTTGACAAGATGCTAAAGACTGACTAACTCTTAGCTACTAAACAGTTTCAAAAAATAATAGGCTTAATGCGAAATTCTGAACCTTTAAAACAGAGATTAGTGCCCAGAAGGAGACTCGAACTCCTAAGCCATACGGCACTGCCTCCTGAAGACAGCGTGTTTACCAATTTCACCATCTGGGCGATGCTTACAGCATTGTAACAGAGGATTGAAAACTTGACAACAAACCCTAAATCTGCAACTATGAAGTATAATACATGAGAAAGTTTTTCCTGCTTGCGACTTTCTTCACGAGTGCACCTTGTGTATTCGCTCTAGTCTTAATATTTTTCCTCTTTATTACTTACCATGATTCATACCAAGGGACAATGACTCTAGGTGGAAAAAGAAAAGTAGCATTTGCAGCTCTACCAAGCAATCAGAGTATCTATGCTGGTTCCCCTGTTCCCGCTGATGCAAAAGTTGAGCTTGTAAGGCAGTTTTTGGCTAAATACAACTCTCCACTTGAGCCATATGCTGAGTATCTTGTAGAAAAAGCACAAGAATATGGACTTGACTTTCGACTATTACCAGCAATTGCTATGCAGGAGTCTAACCTTTGCAAAAAAAACAGACCTGAATCGCATAATTGCTGGGGATTTGGAATTTATGGGGGAAAATATACTTATTTTGACAGCTATCCACACGCGATCGACACTGTAGCTAAGACGCTCTCTCTTAAATATAAAAACAAACACGGACTTGTGACCCCTGAGGAAATTCAAAAAATGTACACACCATCCAATGACGGCTCATGGGCATATAGCGTAAACCTCTTCATGGAGAAAATGCAGTAAAATAGACTCATAACATTTGTTATATTGATCACTTTTCTTACTCAATAATTCTTTATTTTATGTCAAAAAATTAAATTAAATATATTTTGTAATTTAATATTAGCTCAGCACTTGACAAACCTATAGTTATCTGATATAATGCCGAGCTAGATCCTGAGGTTTGTATTCCAACACAGACGTCAGGATTCAAAAAATCCTAATGCGCAAAACATTAGGATTTTTTTTGTGTCATAAAAACTCAATCCTGCAGTCACATTCATTAATAGAGTGTGACTGCAGGAGAGGCATAAATTTGTGCCTCATGAGAATTTATGAAAATAAAACAATTTATTTTCTTCGTCGCTTTCTTATTACTCATGGCGACATCAACCTCTAAAACAGTATACGCATCCTTTAAGACATCCACGTCTTCTGCTCCGATCAAATCGGGGTCAGCTATCCTTGCCCTTGATACTCCTTCAGTTGAGGCTGATCATCGAGTGGAAATTCTTGAAGCTTTCCTCAAAAACTACAACTCACCTCTTGCAGACGAGGCTGAAACATTCATTGAAGAGGCAGATAAATATGGCCTTGACTGGAAGCTTGTTGTCTCAATTTCAGGTGTAGAATCATACTTTGGACGACTTATTCCTTATAATTCGTATAACGGATGGGGTTGGGGTGTGTATGGTAAAAACGTCATCTATTTTAACTCTTGGAAAGATGGGATCCAAACTATTTCTAGAGATCTTCGCGAAAAGTACATCAACAAATGGGGAGCAACAGATATTTATAGTATAGGAAGATACTATGCAGCTGACCCTCGCTGGGCAAGCAAAGTAAGTTTCTTTATGAAAAAAATCGATCAGTTTGCATTAAACTACAGACTGCAAAAGCTTCCTATCACTCTCTAAATCGTATATAATTGATATCTGATCCAACAGGTCAAGCTTTAACTTCGCCAGGATGGTGAAATGGTAGACACGCATGGTTTAGGACCATGTGGGGCAACCCGTGGAGGTTCGAGTCCTCTTCCTGGCACAAATTAAAATATGTTTGAATTCTATTTAAAATAGTCAACTTTATATCTTAAACCTCTCAAAAATTTACGATTTTCTTTCAGCAAAATAATAAACGTTAACTCGACTTAACAAAACAAAAATGCTATAATAACGTAAATTATGACTTCTACAATCCAACGTGAAACTGACGGAACAATAAAATTGACAGTACATATCAGCTGGAGTGAGGTTAAAAAAACGCAAGAAGAAATAATGAACCAACTTGCGAAAAGAGCCAAAATACCAGGATTTAGAGCAGGAAAAGCACCTAAAAAATTAGTAGAGGAATCGGCAGATCAACAAAAAGTCCGAGAAGAGGTTCTCAAACAACTATTGCCTCAAAAATATGTTGAAGCAGTTCAAGAACACAATCTCAAACCTATCATCAATCCTAAGATCCACGTTGAAAAACTCGAGGATAACTCTGATTGGGTTTTTACAGCAACGACGTGCGAAATGCCAAAAGTTGAGCTCAATAATTACAAAGATGCTATTAAAACCATCACAGCTAAATCAAAAATCGTTGTTCCCGGCAAAGAGACTCAGGAGCCAAAACTCGATGACATTATGAATGCTTTACTTAAGAGTGTAAAAGTTACCATTCCCACATTGCTTATTGAACATGAAGTGGATAGGCTTCTTTCTCAACTTTTGGATGAAATTAAAAGACTTGGTCTTACACTTGATCAATATCTTGCATCCACAAATAGAACTCCTGAACAACTACGCAGCGAATATGAAGAGAGAGCGAAAAACGACCTCACGCTAGAATTTGCACTAGCTCAAATTGCAGAAACTGAGAAAATCACTGTTGATCCAAAAGAAATAGAAGAAGCAATTCAAAAAGCTAAAGACGAAAAAGAAAAAGAAAATCTCCAAAATAATAGATACCTTCTCGCGAGCATTTTAAGACAGCAAAAAACGCTTGATTTCTTACGCAGTTTGTGATAGATTGCGGCCAGTATGGCAAGCACCAAACTAACATCGCTTTTGAAGCAACAAATTGCTGCAAATAACAATCATATTGAGACAGGAAAGCCTCGGGTATCTGATATTCCTAAAGAGTTTGTCCGCGAGGTCAAACAAAGCGCAACGGCAATGTCAGATGAGTTTTTTAATCAGTTGCTAGGATTGGAAATTCCTTCTTCGACACCCTCAAAACAAAGTGAAGTTGAGATGAAACCAGGTCAAGAATTTACTCTCAAGCCCAAACAAAAAGAATCAAATCGTTCTGAGCGCAAAGCAGCAATTGCTCCAGCTATTAACTATCATGAACAAATAGCACGAAGTAGCGAACGATTTAACAAGAAAGAAATCAACGAAATTCAGTTACAAATTCAACAAATTATGGATGAGCTGAAACGCCTAGTTGATTCATCGCATAAAATCATGCAATTTCAATATGCTGAGATAAGCGTACAAAAAGCACCTGCAACAGTTGGAAAATATCACATTAACTTTTTCTCCTGGATGCTTTCTGTGATTAGTGAAGCTCGCAGAAGAGTTGAAGACTCAGGCGCATGGCTTGCTGCAATGAGAAGCAAAAAGGGTAAAAGAGACTACTGGAGCATGTTTAAAAAACATGGAACATCATTTGGTATGTCAAATGAGAGAGTGGTTGCTACACAGACAGGCTAATTGATCTGCGTCCTTAGGTAAAAATTATCGTTCCATACCTGCATTTTCCACCCCTTGTCAGTTAACTCACAAATAGAGATGCTTGCGTGATCCATTTGAGAAAATGTATTAAATCGGTAGTATTCCTCAGCTGTGACGCATTTACCCAATGCCATGACTAAAAAAACCATCGTTAAAAAATGACTATGCGTTACAACAACTATATCTTTTTCTTGTCTTTTAGAGAGAGATAACAATGCATTTATTGCTCGTTTTTTAACATCAATAAAATTCTCTTCATCAGAGTAATGCCAAGCAGGATAAGACCATTTTTCTAAAAGCAATTTTTGTATCCTCTTAATTTGAGGATCATGAGGATTTTTGCCTTCTAACTCTTTTGGCAATTTAACTTCCGTAAAAAGTTCATCTATTTCCACTTTATTTTTAGATAATTTAGCTATCTCCTCAGCTGTTTCTATTGCCCTCTCAAGAGGGCTTGAGATAATCACATCAAATAATCTTTTAGAGAAATTCTGGGCAAGAGATACACTTTGTTGATAACCATAGTCTGTCAAAGGAGATTCGGGACGTTCATAGACATTGTCAGAATAATCCTGACTCACACCATGTGTAACAAAATAAACTTTTTTCATAATCTTCTATATTATCACAGATATCCTGATAAAGGAGAGTATGCTATTAATAAAAGCTGCTAGAGAATAAAATGCTTGACAAGATTTAAATTATATTATTAAAATTAACTAAGATGAGTAAGAATCTCTACATTATGGTTTATCTTATTGCTCTCCTTAGATGGGGCGGCAATCTGGTAACCATGAAGTAAAGATACTTACACCAATCCAGAAAAGCCGCCTCCCCAAAAGGGAGGTTTTTTTATGAGTATGAAAGAATTCGAACAACTATCATCTCAAATAAAACACATATCCGCTAAAAATATTGAGGAAAACGGACACAATCAAGCGGCATCAATTGACAAATTTACAAAAAGTCAATTATTTGAAAACCAAGAGATAACTACGTCTCCAGTGATCGTTTATGATCGCAACACTCTCCCTGTAAACCATGTAGATGCTGTTCACATTTTAGATCAATCTATACAAGAAACTGAAAGAAGACACTTAGGAGAGATCGTTGATAGATGGGACATTGAGTCTTCATTGAGTCCTTTTCATACTCTGCCGGAATATCGCACAGAGTATCCAGAGACGGTAAAAACTGCACTTGGAGAGCTATTTAAAGAGTACAATAATGCTTTTGTACCCCTCGTTGAGGCAAATCAAGAATGGGAAACAGATTATCAATACACCAGATATGGAATCAATGGCGATCCCATCAATCGCTGGGTACAGATAGATATGGTTGGTCTGCCTCAAAGATTTTTAGATGAAGCTTACCGCATGAATAGTAATACGGTACGTGAAGCATTAAGACATCGGATATTTGAAATTGAGAATTCGCTTGCAATGTATCAGCTGTTAGAACGTATACACTCCAGAGAAGGAGAGCCTTCTCTTTTTGATAGAGTATTTAGATCTTCTCTACAATCCTTAAAAGAACAATATGGAAAGCCTATTGCTCTTCTAGCACTTACAGATCAAAAATACAACAGTATGAAAGCAGCAGAGTTTGGAAAATCAGAAGATGAACCCATAACAGATGAGGAGGTAAGACATCTCTCAGGATTTGATAAATTTTTTGGTCCTAACGATTTCTTAGAACATTTAGAAGAAAATGAAGGAGAGTGTAAGTACCTGCTATTTGTACGCGCTTCTGATCCTGTTGAAAAGTTGAGAAAACCACAAATTAAGATAACTAATCCCTTATTAGAAGATGAGAGTATAAGAAGAGTTATAAAAGCCAATGCCATCACATTCAATATTGATAAACCTGATGAATCAACTACCTCCATGACCAGGATAAACGATACCAAAGCGTATCTTCCGACAATGGGAATGGCTTATAAAGCTGAAACCTTTGAGGATATTGTTTCGGAAATAATTATTCGTGATAATGACCCTGCCATAATAAAACTTAATCCTAAATTACAGGAATTTTTACTGTCCTATGGAATAGATAGGGAATTAATTGATTCTGGTGATATATCTCTTCGTGCAAAACCAATGCTAGCGTCTTATGGATGTTATGGCCATGTATTATTCGATCCACATGACAAAGAGACACGAGGAGATTTACGCAAAGGACTTCGTGAAAGAGGACCCTACGTCATTCAACCTGAGATGATAACGCCTATCATTATCAACGAATCAACAGGACAAAAATATACCTACATTGACAGAGTTTTCTATGCTACTAATGGAAAAGCTGTCACATTTATGGGAGGTTTCAGATCACTTATGCCACTTAATACTATTGAATAACAAAAAAAAAGAAATCATGGTAATCACTCAACAGTCTGGGCTGAAATCTACTGATACATTATGGAAAATCGTGTTATATCCTTAACCAAAAAACTGATAACTATTAAATCCACTCCTGACAATAAAAAGGAACTAGGATTATGTCTTAAAGAAGTTATTGCACAACTTAAAGGTTATAAATTTGAAACGTTTGAAAGTAATGGATATAAAAGTGCTCTTATATATAACACAGCCACAAGGCCTAAGAAATTTAAGATTATTTTAAATGGACATCTTGATATTATCCCTGGGAAAGAGAATCAATACACACCTCAGGTAAAAAATGGAAGATTATATGGGGTTGGAGCGATGGATATGAAAGCAAGTGTAGCCAGCTTTGTTGAGGTTTTTAAAGAGGTTGCTAATAAAATTAACTATCCTTTAGGATTACAGCTTGTTACGGATGAAGAGATAGGAGGATTCCATGGAACAAAATATCAAATTGATAACGGTGTTCGAGCAGAGTTTGTTATTGTTGGCGAAACAACCAATTTCAAAATTGAAAATGAAGCCAAAGGAATTATCTGGATGAAAATTTCATCAGATGGGAAAACTGCACACGGTGCATATCCCTGGATGGGTAAAAATGCAATCTGGAGAATGAACGATTTCCTCAATCAGTTAAGCAAACGATTTCCCATTCCTCAACAAAAAAAATGGCTTACAACTATCAATCTTGCAAAGATTAACACAACCAACAATACTTTTAACAAAATTCCTGATCAATGTGAGATATGGTTGGATATTCGCTATATACCTGAGGATACAAAAACAATTATCAAATCCATAGAAGAGATGCTTCCCAGAGGATTTTCTAAAGAAATCATAGTCAAAGAACCAGCCCAATTTGTAAAAGAAGATAACTCATTTATAAAACTACTTCAAAAAGTAGGCAGAAAACATCTACAAAAAAGCATATCGTTAAGTCAAGGTCAAGGATCGTCTGATGCTCGACATTTTACACGCGTAAAAGTAGATGCGATTGAATTTGGCCCCTATGGGCAGGGTATGGGAACTGACAACGAATGGATAGACATTCAAAGTCTAACTAAATACTCAAATATTCTTAAAGAGTTCTTACTCAACAATTAATATTGACAATTATTAGTATAATGATAAAATAAGCTTATGGCTGAGCAACTCATTCGTCATATTGTTATTTTCCTCCTTATCAGAGGCGGTAATGGCGTGGTGAGATAGACTAACACCTAGGACCAAAAGCCGCCTCCCAAAAATGGGAGGTTTTTTTATGGATTTATGACAATTTCTGAATCTATCAATCAAAAAAAAGAAACTTTAAACACTATTCATACTCCTAGACCAAAGGAAATTCATGTTGTGTTTGATGAAACAAAGCGAGAACAATCTATTTCTACTACTGTAAATCATTTATCAACAGAGAGAAGAATAGAGATTACTAACCCAGACAGCTATCCCAAAAATATCTATATTGAGCCTGATATTATTCAAAAAGCAATAAAAGAGTGGGGTATGGGGATAAGTATGGAACTACCTAGAAATGTTTTCCATGGTACACAACCTATGGAAGATTACAATCAAGCAACACGAAGATATGTTGAAAAACAGCTACAAACCTACGGTAAAGCATACCTTAAGGAAAATCCGATCATAGTAATTGCCATACCGACTCTTCTTGATGGTCATGAGGGAACGAGAGAGTCTCTAATCTTAGCTATAGGTGATGGTCATCATAGATTTAGATATTCGGGAGGGAGAAAAGAGTTTGAGTACGTGCCCGCAATTGTTTTTACCCCGCTTCAGTACTCTGTTCTTTATAATATTGGCAAGGACAATCAAGACAAGATTACACCTGATGAACTTGAAATAGCTCTTATGCAGCGTATAGCAGAAGCAAAACTGTCATTTGAAGGAAGTCTAGCAAATAAAGGAAAGACTAATCCTGCTCCTCTTTATGGAATAAGTACCATCGAAGAATTACGAACACTACTTGACACAAGTATTAATGCGGCATAATCATAATTATTAATTAATTGTCGTTATTTGGTTACTATGATACAATTACCACACAATTTGGGCGCATAGCTCAGCTGGTTAGAGCGTTGCATTGACATTGCAAAGGTCTCTGGTTCGAGTCCAGATGTGCCCACAACTATTCAGCATGGTCTCATCAACATAATCTCAAATGACAGCACATATATAAAAGCTTATATAAAATCACTCTTGCCTTTACTTCCGTTTTGCTCTGTTCTAAAATGATTTTATGGATCCTCAAAATAGTAACGCTCTTTCTCGCGAAGAAGCATATCAAATCCTTACAAAATACGTTAAAACACCAAATCTGATCAAACACTGTCTTGCAACAGAAGCAGTGATGAAAGCTCTCTATCGAAGACTCTATCAGGGGACACCATTGGATCCTAAAACAGAAGAAGAATGGGGAATAACAGGTCTTCTTCATGATGCTGATTATGAAATGTCTAAAGGACATCCTGAAAAACATGGACTTTTGCTTTTTGAAAAGGAACCTAATAAAATTCCAGAACATATAGCTTATGCTATCAAAGCTCATAACTACGAAAAAACGCTTGTTGTCCCCAAAAATCTTCTTGATTGGTCTATTGCCTGTTGTGATCAATTAACAGGACTTATTGTGGCAGCAGCACTTATACATCCTGAGAAAAAACTTGCTCCCTTAACTCCCGAATTTGTACTCAATAGATTTCATGAGAAGTCATTTGCTAGGGGAGCGGATCGAAGATCTATTCTGAAATGCGAAGAAAAACTTCAGATTCCTCTTGAAGAGTTTGTTGAGATCACTCTTAACGCGATGAAGAGTATTAGCGATCAATTAGGTTTGTAAGTGATCTCTAAAATAGTTTAAACTAATTTTATGAGCAGAAATCAACCTTACGAAAAATCATCTCTCACACTTCGTGAGATTATTGTGAACAATTTTGTAGGAGGAATAGCATGGGGTCTTGGCGTAACTGTAGGACTTGCGATTCTTTTTACTATTCTTGGCTTTTTTTTGCGTCAGCTTAACATTGTACCTTTTTTGGGTAATTTTATTAATGATATTGTGGAGTACGTGATGAAAAATAATCCATATTTGAGATAATTCTTTTTTCCAGATTCATTAGGATTAATTCTACTAAAGGCTGATTTTATTCTCTTTTTATCTATTTTAATTGATCAATAAAAAAAATCAGAGTTAAAAATATAAATACTTTCTTAAAAAAATTTTGTTGCTAATAATTAGCTTGAATAATACACTCTAAAAATACTTCATAAATAATGAAAATGAGTCTTTATAAATAAGCTTAACTTTGCTATAGTACAGCTTAATAGAACATTTAAACAGTTAGACTATTACCTTGTTAATACCATAAATGAATACTTTAAATTATGACAAATAAAAATCAACAGGAAAAACTAAATCAACTTCGGCACTCATGTGCTCATCTTCTTGCAGCTGCAGTCTTGGAACTTTGGCCCAATACCAAACCCACAATTGGTCCTGCTATTGAAAATGGATTTTATTATGATTTTGATTTTCAAGAAAATATAACTGAAGAAGATTTACCCAAAATAGAGCAAAAAATGCGCGAGATTCTTCCAACATGGGACTCTTTTTCTCATAGAGAAGTCTCTGCTGAGGAAGCAAAATTGTACTACAAAGATAACCCTTACAAACTTGAGCTTTTAGATGAAATTATCAAAAAAGGAGAAAAAATTACTTTCTATAAAGCAGGCAAATTTGAAGATCTTTGTAGAGGTGGACATATTGAACATCCCAATAAAGAAATTGGAGCATTTAAACTTCTTTCTCTGGCAGGTGCATATTGGCGAGGAAGTGAAAAAAATAAAATGCTAACAAGAATATATGGAACAGCATTTCCAACACAAAAAGAGCTAGAAGAGTATCTTTCACTGCTGGAAGAAGCCAAAAAACGCGATCACAAAAAACTGGGACCACAGCTGGGATTATTTATGTTTCATGAGACTGCTCCAGGAATGCCCTATTGGCTACCAAAAGGAGTTATTATCTACAATGAACTGATAAATTTCTGGAGAGAAGAGCACTACAAAAGAGGTTATCAGGAGATTATGTCGCCTCTTCTGAATAAAAAAGCGTTGTACGAGACTTCAGGACATTGGGAACATTATCGAGAAAACATGTTCGTTGTCGAAACCGAAGAAAAAGAGATATATGGCATCAAAGCGATGAACTGTCCAAACGCAATGATTGTCTTTGGAAGCTTCTCTCGTTCCTATCGTGATCTTCCACTTCGTCTAGGTGACACAGATACTCTTCATAGATATGAACGATCAGGAACACTCAATGGTCTTCTAAGAGTTAGAGAGTTTCGGCAAGATGATGCTCATATCTTTGTGACCGAAGAACAGATAAAGTCTGAGTATCAAAATATTTTTGAAATCGTTGAGAAGTTTTATTCTATATTTCAGATCTCATATTCTTTTCGTTTAGGAACACGGCCAGAAAAATATATGGGTGATCTTGATTCGTGGAATAAAGCAGAAACAGCTCTCAAAGAGATTCTCAAAGAAAGTGGAAAAGAATATATTATTGAAGAAGGCGACGGTGCATTTTATGGTCCTAAGATTGACATTTTGATGAAAGACTCATTAGGCAGATCATGGCAAATGGGAACAATTCAACTTGATTTTCAGCAACCAAAAAATTTTAACCTTCGCTATACCGATGTTGACGGTAGAGAAAAGATGCCCGTTGTAATTCATAGAGTTGTCTATGGATCATTAGAAAGATTTATTGGTATTTTGATAGAACACTTTGCAGGAGCTTTTCCTGTTTGGCTTTCACCTCTTCAGGTAATGCTGCTCCCAATTGCAGACAGACATAATTCCTATGCAGAAAAAACAGCTGAACAATTTCGAAATGCTGGAATAAGAGTCTCTGTAGATACGCGATCGGAAACCTTGCAAGCTAAGATTCGTGAGGCTACTTTACAAAAGGTGCCATTTCTAGGTATAATAGGGGATAAAGAAATTGATCAGAACTCTATCTCAGTGAGACTGAGAACTGGAGAAGATCAAGGTAGATTGGATATCTCTCAATTTATAAAAAGGGTAAGAGAAAACATTGATAAAAAGACATAAAGCTAAACAGGACAATCTTCGATATCAATACCGCATTAACGAGCGTATTCAAGCTCCAACATTGCGGGTATTAGATCAGGATGGCAAGCAGATAGGAGTGTTTTCAAGACGAGAAGCACTACAAATGGCAGCTGATCAAGGTTTAGACTTGGTTGAGATAGCGCCACAAGCTCAGCCTCCTGTTGCAAAAATTATCGATTTCAATAAGTTCCTGTATCAAGAAGCAAAGAAAAAACAAGAGGAAAAAAGAAAAGCTAAGGTATCTGAGACAAAAGAAATTAGACTTGGACCCTTTATGTCAGAAAATGACCTGTCGGTCATGATCAATAGAGGAAGAGAATTTCTGGAAGAAGGAGATAAAATTAGACTTGTCGTCAAATTTAAAGGACGACAAATTACCCATCCAGAATTTGGAAATAATATACTTAATAGGGTAATTGAGGCTCTCTCTGACATATCAAAAGTAGATCGAGAGCCACATTTGGAAGGGAAGCAAATGATAGCGCTTCTCTCACCGGAAAGGAAAAAACATGCAGAAAAAAAAGATCAAGAGATCAGTAGCAAGACGATTTAAAATCACCAAAACAGGAAAGGTGATGTTTAGTCACCAATACGGAAGCCATTTAAAGCTTAAGAAATCAAAACGTAGAATTCGTCGTCAAAAAGAACCAGCAATTCTCACAGGGACATTTGCAAAAAAGATTAAAAAAATGCTCGGCGCTGCATAAAGAAATATAGAGCCATTCTACTCTAAAAGAAGTAAAACTTACTTCAACAGCGTATCGAGGAAAAAAAACTTATTTTTGTTTTAAAAATATGGCAAGAGTTAAGCGAGGCGTGATATCACGCAAAAAACATAAAAAACTGCTCAGTCTTACCAAAGGTTATCGAGGCACAAAGTCGCGTCTAGTTAAAGTTGCACGAGAAGCAGCACTGCATGCTGGGCAATATGCTTATCATGGACGTAAGTTACGCAAACGAGACTTTCGCACCCTTTGGATTACACGTATTGGTGAGGCTGTTAAAAAGGAAGATCTCTCATACAGTGAATTCATAAATAAACTTAAAAAAGCAAATATCGAGCTTGATCGTAAAATCCTAAGTGATTTAGTCGTGAATGATCCTGAAGTTTTCAAACAGTTAGTTGACAAAGTCAAAAGTGTATAATATTATTGTAAAACTTACTATGAATAGAGCTTTTTATTTTTGGTTTTACTTTACTCCCTCAACGGGAGGTATGTTAGTGGCGTAAAAGTCAACTAACAAAGGTAAAACCACCTTTGACCTACCTCCCAAAAAGGGAGGTTTTTTTGTTGAAAACATGGAACAAGACAGATTTTTACCAACAAAAGGGATACCCAAAGCAGAACTTGTTATCGATAAAAAGACGAGTCTGCCTTTAGCAGTAAGACCCGATAGGCAACCTACACTAGGATTTTGTGAAAATCCAGTTTTATCAGGCGGTCATCGTATGCCTTTAGCTAATATAAAAGAATTTGTTATTTATGAAGCAAAAGTAAATAAACCTGAAAAACCATTAGGATACTAATATGATTGAGAATTTAGGAAAACCTATCATTATAGCTGGACCATGCGCTGCTGAGAGTATGCAGCAAATAGAAGCAAGCATTCGCGAGGTTAAAGCCCGTGAAATACCCATTATGCGAGCATCAATCGTTAAGCCTCGAACAGAAAATAGTTGGGATGGAATCGGTGTAGAAGAAGGAATTCCTCTACTAAAAAGGATAAAAGAAGCTGGATTAATCCCTGCCACTGAGGTCCTCGACATTGATGAAGCTAAAAAAGTTATAGATGGTGTTCTGGGACAAGATGATGGAAATATTATGCTTTGGATAGGAGCTCGTAATCAAAACCATCGCTTTCAGCGCAATCTCGGAAGACTTGCTACTGAAGACAATCGTCTGATAGTTGGTGCAAAAAATCAAATATGGTCAGGTGAAGCAGAGAGACACTTCAAGGGCATAATTTCACACATCTGTGATGGAGGTGGGCTTGAGAGATCAAGATTAATCATGATCCATAGAGGATTCTGTGATAGAAACACCAATGGTTATCGAAATACTCCTGACTATGATCTAGCACTAAAAATTAAAGATGATGAAGGGGTTATCATGCTTCTTGATCCATCTCATATTGGTGGAACGATAGAAAAAGTCATAGAAGTCACAAGAGAAGGAATGACATTTGAAAGGCAAGGAGTTATTTTTGATGGATTAATGATTGAAATTCATCCAGATAGAAATGCAGCAAAGACAGATATAAAACAACAGCTTACTTGGAGAGAGTATGATGAACATATAGAGCCTATAGTAAAAGGAGGTACTATTTATGAAACAAAATCAGCAGCAGACTAAACCTACTGTTCTTATTATAGGTGGTAGCGGACGAATGGGTAAGTGGTTTCAATCGTTTTTCGAAAGCAAGAATATTAACGTTCTTATTTATGGAAGAGCATCAAAGAAATCTCTAACTGAGCTTTTGAAAAAAGCTGACATCATTATGGTCTCAGTTCCTATTTCTCAAACAGAGAGGATAATTAAATTACTTATTCCCAACCTTAGAAGCGATCAGCTTCTTTGCGATATAGCATCTCTTAAAGATCTTTCCCTCAAAGCTATGGAGGATGCCTCCTGTGGAACGTTGGGAATGCATCCTCTATTTGGACCAAGCATTCTTTCTCCTAAAGGACAAAAAATTGTTTTCTGCCACCAGCATGATAACGATCATGTTACATTTCTTAAAAAACTCTTTTTACAATCTGGAATGGAAATTATTGATCTTAAAGCCTCAGAACACGATCAACAAATGGCAGTTATCCAAGCTCTAACTCATGCAATAAATATTGCTTTTGCAAAAACTCTTCAGAACCAGCCATCAATCAATTCTAAACTACAGACTCCTCTTTTTACTCTGCAATCCCTCGTTACAAGTAGAGTATTACAACAAGAACCGCATCTTATAACAGACATACAATTGCTTAATCCATATTTCCTGCCCATAATCAAAGATTTACAACAATCTATTAACTTATTAGTGGACATTAATATCAGGCAAGATGGGAAAGCATTTAATAATCTGTTAAAAAGGCTTCGTAAAAAAACAGAAAAAATTGCTCCTTATGCTCTTTATCAAACTAATAAAATTCTTACCATGATGGATGATAAACCTATAACTTTGTCTTCGTCATCCATACAAATAAATCAAAATTTTTCCTTAAAAGTCGCATACCTTGGTCCTCAGGGAACAAATACTCACCAGGCGGCAATGAAAGTATTTGCTAATAAAAAAAATATTTTTTTTGCTAAAGAGATTATTGATGATATTTTTCAAGCTGTTAATGAAGATGAAGTTGATGCTGGTGTTGTACCTGCTGAAAATTCACTCCAGGGTACAGTACGTGAAACGCTGGATCTCCTCTCTAATTCTCCACTCAAAGTTATTGGCTCATTCACGCTACCAATTCACCATTATCTTCTCTCAATGGAAAAGGATTTTAAAAAAATAACAACAGTTGTATCTCATCCTCAAGCACTGGCTCAATGCAAAAATTGGCTAACAAAACATCTACCCAAAGCAAAAATAATTACGACTACAAGTACTACAGCTTCTCTAAATAATCCCAAGAAACACGAAGCTTATATAGCATCAGAAAAAGCTAGCAAGATTTACAAGGTTCCGATCCTTGCAAAAAATATTGAAGATAATACAACTAATTTAACACGCTTTTATGTTATAGCCAAAAATGATCTTCAAATAGAAGGTCTCAATCAAAATAATACGCTACTCTTTCTGACTATTTTCAATCGGGTAGGAATTCTTAGAGACATCCTTGATGTATTTGCCCGCAAGGGAATTAGCTTAACTAAACTAGAATCTCGTCCAAGCCTTGAAAAAGTTTGGGACTACTGTTTTTATATGGAAGTTGACCACAAAGAAGAAAGCAGAGAACTTAAGGAAGCATTGAATGAGATACAAAAATTCTGTAGTACAGTTCGTATCTTAGGAAGAACATAAATGTTGTGCTTATGAGCATTTATGCGTATACTTAATACTATGGAAGAACTTGCAAAATTACGTACAGAAATTACACAACTAGATACACAGCTTTTAACACTTCTCGCAAAGCGATTACAACTTGTTCGCAAGATAGGAGAGTACAAAAAAATGCATCATTTACCCGTTCGAGATGAAAAAAGAGAAGAAGAAATACTACAAAACTTAACCAAAAAAGGGGAAAATTTACACATCTCTCAAGAATTAATTAAATCAATCTGGAAAAGTATATTTCAGGAAGCTTACAAACTGGAAAAATAAATAATGGAACACATATTCTATTTTAACGGTAAATTTGTAAAAGAATCAGAAGTGCGCATTTCGCCCATGACACATGCCCTTCATTACGGTACCGGCTGTTTTGAGGGTATACGCGCGTATTACAATAAGGATGATAAGGCTCTTTATATTTTTCGGATGAAAGAGCATTTTGAAAGATTCAAAAAATCCTGTAAATTACTTTTTATCACTCTTTCTCAAAGTGTTGATGAGCTTTGTGAGGTAACTAAAAAATTGGTTCAAAAAAACTTTAATGAAACAGATCTTTATATCAGACCTTTAGCATATAAATCAGATCCTGCAGTTGGTAACTTTCACTTACCATCGCTTAAAGATAGCCTACTCATTTATACTGTACCACTTGGACGTTATTTACAGACTGAAGAGGGGATACGAGTAAATGTTTCCTCATGGACAAGGGTAAGTGATAATTCTATCCCTCCACGAGCAAAAATTACAGGATCGTATATCAACACAGCACTCGCAAAAACAGAAAGTGTATTTAATGGATATGATGAGGCTCTCTTCATGGATAAAAACGGTCATATAGTCGAAGGAAGTGCAGAAAACATTTTTGTAGTGAAAAATGGTAAGATTTATACACCTTATGTCTCTGATGATATTTTGCAAGGAATAACACGCGATACTGTAATGAAGCTTTGTCAAGATGAATTAGGTATTGCAGTTGAGGAAAGAAGCATTGATCGCTCTGAAATTTACCAGGTTGATGAAGTATTTTTGGTAGGAACGGGAGCAGAAGTATCTCCGGTTGTAGAGGTTGATAAAAGAGTTATAGGAGATGGAAAAGTTGGTCCAATTGCAAAGCGGATAAAAGAACTTTACTTTGATATAGTACGTGGCAAAAATCAAAAATATCAATACTGGTTAACAAAAGTAACAAAATAGCATTAGGAGTTACCTTTTATCCTTTAATAAAACTTAGTTAACCAAAGAAAATGGAGAAAAAGAAGGACAATCTTTTTTAAAGAAAAAATTTGAAGCTGTTAAAACAGCTTGCATTAAGGATTTTATTATGGAACAAGAATTAATGACAATCAAAAATAATGCACTTTCACTAATTCTTGATGCTAAAAGTGAAAAGGAGCTTGAAGAAATCAGACTTCAGTTTTTGGGAAAAAGCGGATCACTGACGCTTATTATGAAAGAAATAGCAAAACTCCCTGAAAATAAAAGACCAGAAATGGGTAAACTGGCTAATCAAGTAAAACAAATTATTGAAGATGCTATCGAAAATGCAAAACTCTCCTTTTATGAACAAAAAATTAAGAAAATGCAAAAAATTGATGTTACCGATCCTGGAATAAAACCTCCTTTGGGACATCTTCATCTTGTAACACAAGCAATTGAAGAGATAACTCGTATTTTTGAAAGATTAGGTTTTACGCGGGTACGTTATCCTGAGATCGAATGGGACTGGTACGCCTTTAAAGCTCTTAATTTTCCCGAAAATCATCCAGCACGTGATGAGTGGGAAACATTTTTCATAAAACAAGATCCAGATCCCAAAAAAGGTCCAATTCTTCTTACACCTCATACATCATCAGGTCAAATTCGTGAAATGGAACGACAAGTTGCTCTTCAAAAAACAACAGGAAAGGAAATTTCAATACGCATGTTGAATATTGCCAAAACCTATAGACGACAATCTGATGTGTCACACACACCTATGTTTCACCAGTTTGAGACCCTTGTTGTAGGCAAGAATATTTCTATTGCTGATCTTAAAGGTGTATTGGAGTATTTTGTAAAGTCATACTTCGGAGAAGAGAGAAAATCACGAATACGACCTTATCATTTTCAATTTACTGAACCATCTTTTGAGACAGATGTCTCATGCGGAATCTGTGATGGAAAAGGTTGTAAACTTTGTAAAGAAGGATGGTTGGAACTAGGCGGAGCAGGCATGGTACATCCTAATGTACTTAAAAACTGTGGAATTGATCCTAAAGTTTACTCAGGTTTTGCATCCGGCTGGGGTGTAGAGCGAGTGCTTTTGATGCGGGAAGGAATGGAGATTGATGATTTACGACTGCTTTATTCAAATAAATTAGAGTTTTTAGAACAATTTTAATTTGCAATAAATCCAAAAAACAAATTTGTAATTTTGAAATAAAACTGACTTTTTAGATTATGAAGAAAATTTTATCTTAAAGGAGTAATTATGAATATCAAAATACTTGATAGTTGGTTAAGAGAATATCTTAAAACTGATGCCAAACCAAAGGAAATAGCAACTTCTCTATCTCTTACCAGCGTTTCTGTAGAGAGAATGGAAGCATATAAAAACGATGTTATTTATGAAATAGAGGTCACAACTAATCGTCCTGACCTTATGTCTGTGGTAGGATTGGCACGCGAAGCGAGTGCAGTACTACCCCAATTTGGATACAAAGCCAGTTTTCATCCTCCCTTAATTACCAAACAAGCATATCAACCCCTAAAGAAACTTCCACTTACGATTATTAATGATGAGAAGCTTGTTTATCGAATCTGTGCGGTTGTAATGGAAGTTGATGTCATGAACTCCCCCGAGATTATAAAAGAAAGACTGGAGACAACAGGTATACGAAGTCTAAATAATTTAATTGATATTACTAATTATGTAATGCGCGTTGTAGGACATCCTACCCACGTTTTTGATTATGATCGAATTGCAGGGCATACAATAAAAATACGTGAGTCTCAAAAAGGTGAGGAGATTGTCACACTTGATGGAAAAAGACATTTTCTCAGAGGTGGAGATATTATTGCAGAAGATGCTCAAGGAAATATTATTGACCTTCTGGGAATTATGGGCCTTGAAAATAGTGTAGTAACTGATCAAACTAAACGAATAATATTTTTCATTAACAATAATGATCCTTATAGGATACGTAAGACATCAATGGCACTGCAGATTAGAACAGAAGCAGCTCAGCTTAACGAAAAATCTGTTGATCCAGAACTTGCAGATGATGCTTTAGCTATAGGTATCGATCTCTATAAAAATTACGCTCATGGTAAAGTTTGCTCTGAAATTATTGATATTTATCCTTCACCCTATAAAAGCAAAACTGTATCTGTATCAGAAGAGCATATTCAAAAAGTAATGGCAATCCCACTTAAGATTACTGGGGCTGCAGACATTCTTAATCGTCTTGGTTTCATAACACAGATCAAAGGAAATTATCTCGAAGCAGAAATTCCATCCTTTAGAGCCAACGATGTTACTATACCAGAGGATTTAATTGAAGAAATAGCAAGACTTTACGGATATCATAACCTTCCAAGTAGATTGCCCAATATTACAACTATAGAAACATTTCACTTAGAAGATAGTCCTTACTATTGGGAAGATCGTGCAAAACAAGCATTAAAATTCTGGGGATACACTGAAGTTTACACCTATCCCATGGTATCAGAAGAAATGTATGAAGGTCCTATTGATAAGGCTGTGACACTTGCAAATCCCTTAGGGGAGGAGTTTCTCTACATGAGACGCACGCTTGTTCCTAGTCTTCTAAAAGTTTTGAAAGAAAACAAACAATACGAAACTCTTAAATTATTTGAGATTGCCAATGTGTATGAAAGGCAAGAGGGAGATCTTCCCAAAGAGATAAGGAAGCTCGCTGGTATTGTAAAAAAGAAGTCTATATCTTTCTTTGAGATTAAAGGTCTTATAGAGCAGTTAGCACACGATTTTGGGATCACTAATCTTAAATTTGAAGCAATTTCAAAAGTGGGTCTTGAGACGCTTGTTAAGATTGGAGAGAAGGAATTAGGAACAATAGAGGTACTTGATGAAGATCTCATAAACTTTGAGTTAAATTTTGAAATCCTAGTTGACCATGCTACGCTGAAAAAAAGATATAAAAAAATTCCCAAAGTTCCTCCAATCATTGAGGATCTTGCATTTATTATTGATGAATCAATTCCAACTGGTGAGATCATCGAAACAATCAGAAAAATTAGCCCACTTATTAGAGAGGTTAGTCTTCTTGATCGTTTTGAACAAACGCGAACCTTCCATATACTTTATCAACACGAAGAGAGAAACTTAACCGACGAAGAAGTAAGTCAAATCCGTAAAGATATTATTTCTACACTCGAAAGAAAATATAAAGCTAAGCTCAAATAACAACTCATGGAGTAGGCGTAGGAGTCACAAAATTTTTCTGTTCTTCTTGTTTTTTGAGATCATCAGGTGGATTATAACGTTCTTCTCCTTTATGGTACTGCTCAATCCACGCATTAATCCCCTCCTGCCAGCGATTTCTACCATCTTGAGAAACAGGATCGTTTTCAATAAATACCCAATACTCTTTACCATCTTTATTCTTATAAATTGAAGACACTGTGGTTGGTTCAGTTCCTTTAATAAAGTACTCCGTGCGTGTTGGCTGTCCCTCACGAGGAAGCCCCCCTCCTAAAGGATCAATCTGCATAGCAATCACATTCTCTGGCTTATCAAATTCCTCATTAGGTTTTTCCTTTAATGCCATCACCATTAATTTATGCCATATGGGTGAAGCACCAGTCACTCCTGATGCGATTGACTGATTCATTGGCGAGTAATCATTGTTACCCACCCATACACCAACGACTATGGATGGGGTATAACCAACTGTCCAATTGTCCCGTTTTTCATCCGTCGTTCCTGTTTTGACAGCCACTGTCTTTCCAGGAATTCTAAGGTACGAATTCGAACCAAAAGCATCAGACCGAGCTACATTATCAAGAAGTATATGAGAAATAAGAAAAGCTATCTCCTCCGGGATAACTCGTTTGCCTTCTTTCTTTTTGTACTCATATAATTTGCGTCCTTTACTGTCTGTTACTTTCAGAATTGATACAAGGTCTTGACGTATTCCTTTATTAGCAAAAACACCATACGCTGTTACCTCATCAAAAAGAGTCGTTTCTCTTCCTCCTAAGACAAGAGAAAGGCCAACATTTCTCATATTCTCTGGTGTGGGTTCCCAGTTTTTTATGCCCATTTCGTATGCAAGCTGCATGCTATCTTTGATACCCACTAAGGCGAGAGTCTTAACTGCGGGAATATTCAACGAATTACCCAAAGCAAATCTAATCTGGACCGGCCCTCTAAATTTACCGTCATAGTTTACTGGAGTATAGCTCTCATCAGCTGGATTTCCACTGTAAAATTCTGTTTTGACATCCATGAGCATAGTTGCAGGGGTGTAGCCTTTCTCAAATGCTTTTGCATAAATTATCGGCTTGAGTGAAGATCCCGGTTGGCGGTGACGAAGTGCCATGTTGATTTTCCCATTTTCTTCATTGAACCAATCATGACTTCCAATCATGGTCAGAATTTCTCCTGTTTTGGGATTGGTGATCATTGCTGCACCATTTGTTACCTTGTATTTTTTAAGACTCTCGATTTCATCTCTGAGAATTTCTTCTGCTTGTTTCTGCATTTTGTAATCCAGTGTGGTCGTTACTTGAAGTCCTCCACGCTCGACAAGTTCTTCTCCAAATTGATCAGCAAGAAGATCTTTTATATACAGAACGAAATGAGGAGCCTTGATCGTAGTCCCTCTTTGAGAAAATTTATATGTTTTTATCTTTTGCAGTGCTCTTTCAGCTTGTTCTTTGGTAATATATTGATCAGCGACCATTCTTTTTAGAACTGCTTGCGTTCTCCCAATATAATAATCATTTCCACTAAAAGGAGAGTATAAAGAAGGACTTTGTGGAAGACCTGCTAGGAATGCCGACTCAGCAAGATCTAATTTTTTAACTTCTTTCCCAAAATACGTCTGGGCTGCTGCTTCAACACCAATAGCAGTACCACCGTAAGGAATATTATTTAAGTACATCTCCAAAATCTCATCTTTACTAAATCTCTGGTTAATCTGCACAGACAAAATAAGTTCTTTTATTTTACGAGGAAGAGATCTCTCTGAGCTAAGTAAGACATTTTTTACCAGTTGTTGTGATATCGTAGAACCTCCAGCCAGTCCTTTACCTCTGAGAAAATTCCAGGCTACGCGCACATAAGCAATAGGAGAAAATCCTTTGTTCTTGTAGAAATCCTTATCTTCTATTGCTATTGTTCCTTGACGAAGAAAAAGAGGAATGTCTTCTAGTTTGACATATGTTCTATTTTCCTCTGCATAAACTGAGTAAAGCAATTCCCCATGACGGTCAAAAATACGCGTGGACTGATGAGCGTTAGTAGTGACAAGTTTTCCTGGTGTTGGAAGATCTCGACTATACCAAAGAAATAAAACGGGAATAGAAAGAATACAAAAGATAAACAAAATAAGAATTAACCTTGAAAGTTTATAAAGAAATAAACGATTAGTAAAAAACGAAGGTTTTACTGAACCTGAAAAAGCAGATCGTCGTTTGATTCTAGATCGTCTAGGGCGGTAGTCAACCATAGCAAACTAAAGCCTAGTATAGCAAAAAAAGCAAATCCTTTCACAAGTTACTAAATAAAAATTAATTTATGCTATACTCACAATATGGAAATTATTGAAGAAATTTTGACAAGAGGCGTTGCCAATATCATTCCTTCGAAAGGAGAGCTTAAAAAAGTCTTGCAGTCAGGGAGGAAATTGAATGTGTATCTTGGTATTGACCCAACAGCAAACAAAATCCATTTGGGTCACACAGTGCCTCTTCGCAAACTACAACAATTTGCCGATCTTGGACATCATGTGACATTCCTTATAGGCGATTTTACATCTCTGATTGGTGATACATCAGATAAGGAATCTGAAAGACCTATCTTAACCAAAGAGGAAATAGAACAAAACTTCAAAGACTACAAGCGCCAAGCAGAAAAAATTGTTGATTTTTCAAAAATAACTATTCGCTATAACAGCGAATGGCTATCTAAACTCACATTAGAAGATGTGATCAAATTATCGCGACACTTTTCTGTGGGAGATTTTATTAGTCGCGAGTTGATACGAAAAAGACTTGAGGAAGGTAAAAGAGTAAGATTAGACGAGATGTTGTATCCTCTCCTGCAAGGGTATGATAGTTACTATTTGGATACTGACCTGCAAGTTGGAGGCACAGATCAAACATTCAATATGCAGGCAGGAAGAACCTTGCAAAAAAACTTACGTGGTAAAGAATCTTTTATTATGACAAATGAATTTCTAGAAGGAACAGATGGGCGAAAAATGAGTAAATCATGGGGTAATGCTATTTGGCTTGATGACGAACCAGAAGATATGTACACAAAAGTAATGGCAATTCCTGATAATTTAATAATAAAATATTTCACATTAGCGACAAACATCCCCATGGATGAAATAGCAAAAATCGAAGAATCTCTAAGAAAAGGATATCATCCTCTTAATGTAAAGAAAACACTTGCATTTACAATAGTGAGCGAACTTTATAGTCCCGAAGAAGCAGCATATGCACAAAAGCAATTTGAAAAAATTGTCCAAAAAAAAGAGCTTCCTACTGAAATACCAGAAGTACACGTAAAAGGCAAAAGATATATTGATGAAGATTTACTTTTTGAGTTGAAACTTGCAAGCTCAAAATCTCAAGCAAAAAGATTGTTACAACAAGGAGGAGTTGAATATGATGGCAAAAAAATTATTTATCCAGGTGAAACTATTCTTGTTGAGGATGGAAAAATACTCAAAGTTGGAAAACGAAAAATTGTAAAACTGAGGATAAGCTAGTATAATTGAGTGTTATGGAATTCCTTAGGAATCACCAAAAAGCATTCAGAATTATAATGATGGTTGGTCTTATTGCTCTAATTGTTTCATCATTTCTTCCTTTTGTTGCGCTCTTGTTTTAAGCTTGTATGCATCTTCATTCGCCAGTTTCTGAAGGGGGACGAAGCCTTAAACAGTATGCTCGCCGTTTAGAAAAATTAGAGATTAAAACTCTAAAGGATCTTCTTTATCATCTTCCATCTCGATACGAAGACTTCAGAATTATCTCAACAATCGGACAATTACAAGAAGGTGAGGTAGTCACAGTAAGAGGTAAGGTTGTGGAAGCAAAAAACGATTATACACGTAGATTCAAAACACTACAAAGGATTACTCTTTCAGATTTCACAGGAACAATCGAGATTATTTGGTTTAATCAACCGTATATCCTTAAAAATATCTCTGTGGGAGATGAGATTTCTGTTTCAGGCAGAGTGGAGGTGTTTTCTAGAAAGCACACAATTGTCTCTCCTGAATATGAAATACTCTCCGAGGATACTCCACCTATTCACACTGGAAGGCTTGTCCCTATTTATCCAGAAACAGTTGGAATATCATCAAAATGGCTTAGAAGACAAATATTCAACATTTTAAAAATACTTAAAGACGAAATTTATGATTATCTACCCATAAACATACGCAAACAATATGACCTTGAAGATTTAACTACTGCACTAGAACATGTCCATTTTCCATTAAATTATGAGGATGCGGCTCGAGCTAAACGACGATTAGCCTTTGATGAGCTCTTTTTTTTACAACTTCAAGCTCTTGAGCGAAAAAGACAGTGGGAGGAAGATAAGAAAGGACCAACTATCTTGTATGAGCCTTACAAAAACAATATTACCAAACTTATTTCATTGCTCCCGTTTACACTTACTTCTTCCCAAAAAAATGCGTTAGATGAAATTTTTAATGATCTTCAAAAAGAAAAACCCATGAACAGATTGCTTCAAGGAGAGGTTGGAAGTGGGAAAACAATTATTGCCACTATTGCAATGTATCTTGTATATCTTAACAAATATCAATCAGTACTTATGGCTCCAACTGAAATTCTTGCAGAACAGCATTACAAAACTATTTCAACTTTTCTAGAACCCTTAGGCGTTCGCGTTGGTCTCGTAACAGGATCCAAAAAAATGAAAATAAAAAATGAATTATCAAACAATTCTAAAATGTCTGATAGTAAAGAAAAATTACACACAGGTTCAATAATTAACGCAAATACTGCTTCAATAAACGACTTTCAATATGATATCCTTATCGGCACTCATTCCCTTCTTCAAGAAAAAATAAAATTTGAGAATCTTGGACTTGTCATAATAGATGAACAACAAAGGTTTGGAGTAGCTCAACGTGGGATATTACGCCAAAAAGGCAAACATCCACATACACTCACAATGACTGCTACACCTATTCCACGAACTGTGGCACTAACTATCTACGGAGATCTTTCTGTCTCATTTCTTAACGAAATGCCCAAAGGAAGAAAAATTGTTAAAACCTGGCTTGTGCCTTTAGAAAAACGGCAAGCTGCTTATGAATGGATACGCCAAGAAATAAGAAATCATTCATCGCAAGCGTTTATAATATGTCCTTTTATTGAAGAATCAGAAAGCATGCAAACAATAAAAGCAGCAACAAAGGAGTTTGAGAGATTGCGAAAAGAAGTATTCCCTGATCTTAGGCTGGGACTTTTACATGGAAAATTGAAAGCAAAAGAAAAAGAGGAGGTACTACAAAACTTTAGAAAACAAATTTTTGATATTTTGATAGCCACACCTGTAGTGGAAGTGGGAATCGATATTCCCAATGCAACTATCATTGTCATTGAAGGAGCTGAACGCTTTGGCCTCGCACAACTTCATCAACTTAGAGGAAGAGTAGGAAGAGGAGATAAACAATCATATTGTTTGTTATTTACTGAGTCTAAATCCCACTCAACTTGGAAACGTCTCAAGGCATTAGAGACTATGACACAAGGAGCTAAATTAGCAGAGTACGATTTAAAATTACGTGGTCCAGGTGAGATTTATGGTCTTAAACAATCAGGTATCAAACTTCTTAAAATCGCATCCTTCTCTGATATCGAACTAATAGCACAAGCTAGACAAGCTGCTGAGATTATATTTCCAAATCTTTCAAAATTTCCAGATCTTTGCAAAAGTCTACTTGATCTTACAAACTCATCTGTAAATCCTGATTAGTAAAAATTGACATCTTAGAAAGTTAATCCTACACTAAATATGTGACTGCACAAGAATATACTCTTGCTGAACAACCAACACCCTCTCCACAAAATACGCCTTCGGAAAAAAGGTTCTCGCGTTTGGCTATTATCTTCGCATGTGTAATTGGAGGAATAGTGCTATTTTTCAGCGGATTTTTTCTCAGAGGAACAATTACTCCCAAATCATTACCACCTCCACCAACCCCTACGCCAGTACCAACTCTACCATTTTCTGAAAACAGCCCAACGCCAACAATTTTTTCTGAGGCACCATCAAGCTCTATTCAATTTCTTCCAGGAAAACAATTCTTTGAGGATACATACGTAGTAGTAAGTAAACAAAAACCACATCAGAGTATCATCTTATCTATTGCGAGGATTGAACAGCAACGCGATTACATTCAATACACAAAACTTAATTATTTTAATGGGTCTGAATGGATAAGAAAAACAGTCACAAGTAAGCTTCAAAAATCATCAGTGACCACAAACCCTTTGGTAAGGTATTGGAGTGAACCATCAATAAATCAAACGAGAGAGGAAAAAGATTTAGTCAATATCACAGTCGAAAGTGATGACATAAGGTTTGGATCGCAAGATCTTCAAAATGAAATCAGCGTACAGAGCCTTCCTGGATCTACAAAGTTCATCTATCAAGGGAAAGGATATATTCTTGTTGAGGATGAACGACAGGATGCATACATACTTTATAGCAAAACATACTCATTCAATGCAGCTGATCTTGCATTCCTTAGTACACCATCGCAGATGACTCTAGATTGGGTTGTGTTTTGGGATGAAGATAATACATTTTACTATGTTGATTCTCACTCAATACCGGGATCATCATCTCCGATTCAAAATCGCAGAGTAGGAATTGTAGAAACAAATGATAGAAAAGTAACTCGAATTTACAACATAACGATATCTCAAATGCAGAAAAAAGAAATTCTGGAATATACTGCTCATTTTGATGATCCTATCGAAGAACAACTGCAACTTCCATACACCTTTGCAATTAACAAATCTGACAGTAAAAAATACTCTTGGATATTAAGTTTGTCTGAGGGGATTGTGGTAAAAAGAGAAGGTAGAAAAGTCAATGGACTGGGCTTATTTGAGTTTATACATCAACAAAGAAATTAATGTACCTAATGCATTTAATTTGATTTTTAAATCTTCCTTGATTGTTGTTTTGACTAGAAATTTGAAAGTGGAAAAAAATCTTTAAATCCAATAAGAAATCCCAAATGAAAACAAAAAAAGTCAACCATATTTTAGGTCTCATTTAATTTTTGCAAATTAATATCAGAATGTAATACTCTTTTCTGCCCAACACGACTTGCGCAAGAGACAAAAATAAAGTAAAATATAATCTACATTGATCTAAATCTTGAGTTACTTCAAGAGTAGAGCAATATTTTAAAAATTTATGCCACAAGAACCAAAGAAAAGACATTCAAGACAACGACAGGGTAAAAGACGCGCAAGTATAAAACTTACCATTCCCAATACTGCACATCGTCTAGCAAAATTTTATAAAATGATTGAGAAAGAAAAGGCAGGACAGACAAGAGATAATGAAAACGCCTAATGATCCTCGCCACAGAAGAAGACAAAAAATTGTACAGGAACTTTTTAAATATGACTTCTATCCTCAACCAATAAGTGAGCGAGCCCGTTTAATTTTAAAGCACAAAGCATTTTTGGATGAAAAAATACAAAAAGCTGCACCGGAATTCCCAATAGAAAAAATTAATAAAGTTGACCTTGCGATACTACGCCAAGCAGTTTTTGAACTATTAATTGAGAAGAAAGAGCCTCCAAATGTCATTATAGATGAAGCAATTGAATTGGGGAAAGAATTTGGAGGAGAATCAAGCCCAGCATTTATCAATGGGGTTTTAGGAAATATAATTAGCCATGAAAAAATTGCCACAAATAACAAATAAAACATTACTAGAACAAGCGTTTACTCATAGATCATATCTTAATGAAGCTAAAGTACCTACTGAATCAAATGAGCGACTTGAATTTCTAGGAGATAGCATTATCTCATTTGTCGTTTCAGAACATCTTTATAAGAACTACAAAGAATTTGATGAAGGAGTACTTACAAATTTAAGGTCTCTTCTTGTTAACACAAAAAGTCTTGCACAAGCAGCACGGGAACTTAAATTTGGAGAAAGACTGCGACTTTCAAAAGGTGAAGAGGAATCAGGAGGTCGTGAAAATGATACACTTCTGGCAAATAGTTTTGAAGCTTTTGTTGGAGCTTTATATCTTGATCAAGGTATAGACGTCGTAAGATCGTTTATTGCGGATATGCTTTTCTCCAAAATTAACGAGTATGTGCAGAAGAAAGCATTTAAAGATCCTAAAAGCTTACTTCAAGAATACGTTCAGGCAAGAAAACAAAGCTCTCCTCTCTATAAAGTTCTTCACGAGGAAGGTCCTCCTCATGCCAAGGTGTTTACTGTTGGAGTTTTTGTAAATAATGAACTGCTAGGAGAAGGCGTTGGAAAATCTAAACAAGAAGCAGAGGAAAAAGCAGCTCAAGTTGCTCTAGAAAAGTTAGAAAATTTAGAAAATCAATAATTTCTCTTGCGTACTTGAGAAGAATTAATAATCATGCTACAATATGACAGAATTACACTGATAAATTAGTAAAACAATTCTATTCACAGTGTCTTCAATAAATATCATATGGCAGTAGTTATTCGATTAACAAGAACCGGAAAAAAAGGAGAAAGAAAGTTCCGCGTCGTAGTTAAAGAAAAGAGAAGCAGGCGCGATGGTGAGGCTATTGAAATTTTGGGTTGGTATGAAAAAGGTCCTCAAGGAGGTAAGAAAAAAATAAATATGGAGAGGTATAAATATTGGCTTTCTCAAGGAGCTCTCCCTTCGCCAACAGTTGCAAAGATAGTTGAAGCATGAAAGATACATTATCATTTATTGTAAAATCTATTGTTGATCATCCAGAATTAGTCTCCGTAGATGAAAAAGAAGAAAATGGGACCACTATTCTTACTATCACGGTAGCAAAAGATGATATGGGAAAAGTTATTGGAAAAGAAGGCAAAGTAATCCGCAGTATTCGAAATATCATGAAAGTTAAAGCAATGAAACAAAATAAGAGAATTACAATAACAATCGCTGAGAACGAATAACTCTATTTACCCCCTCCAATACTCTGTTACAATATAAAAGTATGAAAATCTCTATTTTAACTCTCTTCCCTGAGATGTTTTCAGGCCCATTCGATGCATCTATAATAAAAAAAGCTCGTGAACGCAATCTAATAAATATAAGGCTTATTAATATTCGAGATTTTGGCATTGGAAAGCATAAGTTAGTTGATGATACGCCTTATGGCGGGGGATTAGGGATGATAATGCGGGTGGATGTTCTCCATAAAGCAATCCAAGCAGCTAAAGATCCAAAAATTTCTGAAGGGAAAGAAAAAGTTATCTTATTAACAGCCGATGGCACTCTTTATACACAAAGGATGGCTGAATCTTTTTCTCAACTTGACCATCTGATTCTTGTCTGCGGACATTATGAGGGAGTAGATGAACGTGTAAAAGCATTCGTTGATGAAGAAGTTTCAATAGGTGATTTTATTCTAACAGGAGGGGAAATACCTGCAATGGCAGTAACTGATTCAGTCGTAAGACTTATCCCTGGAGTATTTAAGACTGGAGTAATAGAAAGCGAATCATTTTCTCTTAAATCTGAAGATGGTAAGATACTACTAGAGTATCCACTTTACACCAAACCCCCAGAGTATCTTGGTATGAAAGTTCCTGATATTCTTTTGTCAGGAGACCACGCAAAAATAAAACAGTGGAGATACGAACAAGCTCTAAAAAAGACTAAAGAAAAACGGCCAGATCTTCTTCAAAAAGGAGTAAATTCTGCGGATTGAGAAGCTAGAGGTTTTATACCTTGTCTTAATGATCTCCATTCCTCGAGAATCTTAAGAAGTGTGAGATGGTTTCCATTGATAGTTTTTATTGGCTGTATGTAGGATAATTGAATCTGAGTCGGTGCAATCTTATAAAAGAAAATAAGGCTTATTGAGCTTCCACCTTTTGTATAGCTTGTTTTGATTACTTCAGATAGTGGTAATTGTTCATAGATTGCTTTTAGGAATTCTTCTATTTGTTCCAATCTACCAAGAAGTGAAAGCTGTATAGAGATTGCTGTCTGATTTGAGAGTTGGGCTGATTTAGTAGAAAGATCTCCAACTTGAAAAGAAAAATCATTTAATACTACCCCTGATTTAACCGTTGCTGTATTAATAGCTTCAAGGATGCCAACAAAATCTTTTTCATAGGGAAGCGCTGACTTTACAATATCAAACTGTTTTGAAAGGAGAGTATCAGAAGTAGAATTAAGCAAATTTTGATTAGACTTCAAAACGTCTATTCTTGATTGGGTTGCATCCACTTCGGATTGAAGAGAAAACCAGCTTTGAATTTGAGGAAATACAATAAAAATAATAAGACTAATACTTATCAAGAAAATTCCACCAATCACTCCGAGAGAAAACCATATAGATTCTTTATATCGATAATAATATATCAAAAATTGAGAAGAATTTTTCATAATTGATAATCTTTAGAGAAATTCTATGACAAATTCTGCTTGATATAAATTTTTGCTGGAACCAAACGAATTCATAATTATACGAGCGACTCGTTTGTCTTCTTTTCCAATTCTTTTTAAAGTTTCAATATAGGTATCCAAGCTTGGCAAGCTCTTTGTTTCTAGTGTGATCTTCAAAGTTTTTTGTTCAACTTCAAGCGATGCAATTTCTAATTCTTTTGGTATATCTTTTGTAAAAATAAGCATAAAATCTCTAAATTTTGGTCTTTTAGTAACTATCTGAGATATCTCATCGAGTCTATTTACAATAAGTGTTTGTTTGGTAATCTTTTCGTGTTGACGAGAGAGTGACTCTAAGAGAGTATTTTCTTCCTGTTTAAGACGAGGAAGAGGAGAAGCCAATACTAGCAGAAATACAGACACAGACATAACGCCAGCAACTAATAATAAAGATATTGCAATAAATCTAATAATTTTTATTTTGCGAGTGAGTGCTCCCAGTGCTCCTCTTCGTTTGCTGTAAAGAAGATTGATATCGTTAGTCATTTTCTCGTAAAGCAAGACCTACTGCGACTGTAAATCGCGGTCCTTGTTCCATAAGAATGTCAGGAACTCCACTTATTGAGCGAACTTTGAAGGGATTACCAATAACAGTTTCTATCCCGCAGTTCTTAGCAAAATACAAAGCAAGTCCCGGAAGAAGAGATGACCCACCGCTGATAATAATCTGTGATATAGGACTATCGTTTTTATATTTTTCAGCATAATATGCAAGAGCTTTTTTAATCTCTGTAAGCATAGCCTCAAGAATAGGAGAGAGAGCAAGGCTAATTTTGCCTCCTAAACTTTGATCATTTAGTCCATATGTTTTTTTATATTCTTCTGCTTGAGTAATCGAAAATCCAAAATTGGATGCAATCGCACGATCCATAGTAAGACCACCAATAGGAATAGTATAAGTAAAAACAATAGTACTATTCTGGATAATAGCAAGCGACGTACTTAATGCTCCAATATTAACAATAAGGATTACCTTATCTGATTGTTCAGGAACTAATGAACGAATAACAGAAATAATTTCTGTTTCGATCGCATTTATTGAAAGCCCTGTCATCTCAATAATTGTTTGATAGCGTCTAACAAGATTTGTAGGTGCACCAACAAGAAGCACTTGCATCTTCGGACTTGTCTCTGATAATGAGTCACGTCTTAGTACCTTATAATCTAAAGTTAAGGTTGAGAGCTGTGCTGGGATATGTTGCTCTGCTTCCCAATATATTGCTGATGAGAGTTCTTTATCTGAGAGTACTGGCATCTCAATTACTTTTGTAAATACTTGATTTTCAGGTAAAGCAAGATTTACATTGCGTACTGTGATCTTGGCATCAACAATAAGCTGCTGTATTGCCTGCGCCATTGCCTCCTGGTCAATTGCTGACTCTGAAAGCATGCCTTTTGCAGGGGTAATAGTTGTGAGACATGCTTTAAGAGATGTTACTCCCTTATTCTTCTCCAACCAAACAATTTTCATTGATGTTGCTCCAATATCAAGTCCAAAAATCTTCATAGTTAGGGTGAAAAAATACCATGTGGAAAAATTTCAACAGGAAGCGTTGGATACCCTTTATAAACAGTCAGCTTCCTTTCTGTATTAGCTACAGTTCCAGTTGACTCGATAATTTGTCCCTGCGCGGGAAGAGGTTGAGTACTGCTTATTCCCAGCCTTGTCGGAGCATAGAGTGGAATTACTCGCATCAAGAGTCCATTTGTCACATTAACCGTATAAGAGTGGGTAAATTGTTTACCGCTGATTACTCCTCCTGACTGGATACTCTGAGAAAAATTATTAACTGATGCACGGGATGCACACGGTTCAAGCATATAATGCGTCATGGTCAAATTTTGAGGAGAATTAATATTTCCCGAAATAACAACTATTTGTAGTGCTGCCTCTGTATTCGTAGATTCATTGCTTGTACATGTATCAGAAGGTGACCCCCAATAAACAGTAACTTGTGCATTCAATGGAGATGTGTATGTGGGATAGTTAGATAGCCAAATATCAGCGCCATCATCTTTAGGAATAAGATTATAATTATAAACGAGGAATGAATTGCTATTTTTAGCATAGGTTGTTATCTTGGCATTGAACGATGCATCTATTCCAACTTCATCACTTAAGGTTAAAGATTCAGCACTTGAATTAATTAATCTTTCAATCCCGGCTTCAGCAGCAGAAAAAGCTTTTTGTGAGTTTTCTTCCTCTTCTGTAGTTCGAAGAGTCACAATGCTACGACTCACTACCGAAAGACCAATGGTGAGAGCTACAACCATTACTAAGATGATAATAAGTAAAATCTGTCCACGCTGATTGGATGCTAAATAATTCATGCTCTCAACTTATCGTAACAAGAGCCCATGTTTGTGTCAACTGAAGAGACTAATCTTTGAGATTGCGCATAATTATCGTTGATTGAAATGAAGCAGGTGTTGTAGTATCTACAACTCCGCTACTATATTTTTTGCTGAGAGTAAAGGAGATGGTAATTGATGGAAAGTTATAAAATGAATTTTGACTACATGTAAAAGAACACGCTGTTACTACAACTGAAGAAGTATCTACAAGCGAAGCACTATTAGAAGATATTGTTCCATTGGGAATATTATCACAAGAGAAAGTAGTTTGACCAGCATCTGGATTTTCTATAATCACTGATGAGGTAGTGGCTATAGAACCTCCACTTTCACTAAAACAGGGAGAAGGATATTCTAAGGAACGAGCATTCCGTATCATTTTCGTTATTTGGGATAGGACATAGTTACCGTTCTGCTGAAGAGCTGTCACATTAGTACTTTTATTTGATCCTCGTAAAGATGCAAAGAGTACTCCGAAAACAATCCCTCCAATTGAAGCTATAACAACAATAACTGCAAGAAGTTCCACAAGAGTAAATCCAGCTTTACGCAAACGATAAATACCCATTATCCAGTTTTTACCATACAATTTCCCATAAAGAACTCTTATCGTCCTGTTTAAAATTTGAGATTTGTTATTTTCAATTTGAAAATTTTTAATCATGGTGATTTTTTAGTTGAGTAACTAGATAGACATGTCTCAACAATCGTTTTATGACAGTAGGGATTATTCACATCCGTGCATGTATTATCTTTCCATGAGACAGTTACAGTTAATTTTGATTGTGTAAGAGTAGGATCATTGGTAGCTTCCTCACAAGAAGATACGTTATGTTGAAGTGTTACTTCACGAATGTACCGATTAGCTACATTTAATCCGCACTCAACCCCTTTTGGTCCACAACTTCCTGAATTTGTTGATAGAGAAGTACATGAATCAGCAAAACAATATGTAGTATTAGGTAAAGATAAAAATGCGCTAAAATTATTTTCTTTCATAATCCGAATTTTTTCTATGGCAGAGTGTGCATATTGTGTAGCTTGCTGTTGAGAAGTGCTCTGAGTAGTATTTTTAAGTGCTGTGATCACCGCTAAAGTAATCGAAGAAAGTATTGTCACTCCTATCGCTAATGCAACTAAAACTTCAATTATTGTTTCTCCTTTCATATTTATTCAAGACTTATTGCCCCTTGTTGATTAACAGTTATTCTTAGAGTATTGCCATATCCCGTCACACCTACACTACCAGCACCATCTACTCCTCCAGAGATGACTTTAAATATATATTGTGTTGATGTCGTAGTTGCGGAATCAAATGCTACGTTAGCAGGAAGCGTTTTTTGTGATAATTTTGAAGTAGTATTACCACAACGCACATGCAGTTCATAAGTATTCTGCGTAGTACACGCTGATCCAGTTAACCCGCAGATCCTTACCTCGTATCCATCAAGAGGATTTGAATTACATGCTGCAATTGAAGGCTTGACTTGTGCTTGAGTACGCGACTTAGCATCCTGCAGTAAAGAGATTACATCCAGTGCTGCACTTCTTATAGTCTGCATCTTATTGTAAGAAACAAAAGCTGCCATGGAGACTGTTGAGATAATAGCAATTATCACAAACACAACAAGTAACTCAAGAAGGGTAAACCCACTACTCTTGTATTTATATCTATAAATAGACAAAATTTGGTTATTTATCTTTTTATCAGTGGATGAATTACTATTCATGGATTATTGAGGACATAGTATTTTCCTGATGAGCATGTTCCACTTGCTGCAGGAGTTGGTGCTGTCGTTGTAGCATTCACATCGTTATCGTTTGCATTCTCAAGACAGGCAGCTAAAGTGTATGTAGAACCATCCGAACTACTGTAATAATAATAATTGCCGCCATTATACGATCCTGACCCCGATCCCAGAGGATCACAGGGTACTTTACTCATATAAGTAACTCCGTTATAAGAAAAACTTTCTGATGTAGGACATTGAGTTATGTTAATCCTATAGGTATTTTGCCTAATAGGATAGCGACCGTTATCTGTATGGAAAAGCTGAACAGTAGCTTGCAATTGTCTAAGGTCTGCCTTGCGTTGCGCATCCCGAGCTCTTTGTCTGACTCCTACAAAATTAGTCATCAAAAGAGTAGTCAGTACTCCAATTATTGCAATAACAATCAACAGCTCGATCAGAGTAAATCCTTTCCTGCTGTTGAAGATGTAATTAATAATAATTTTTACATTTGGAAGTATTTTTTTCATGGACTATAATCTGAACTTGTTACACCATAATTACATATGATATTCGGATCATTGTTCACACTACATGCAGTGGCTGGTATACCAAAACGTGCTGTCATATTAGGGCATGCATTGCCTTTATTACACGCATCAGGATCATTTCCCCCTCTTTCCAGACTAGCATACAGAGCGTATGTCTGTCTATCTGGAGTTGAGTAATAAACATATCTTCTCTCTCCTGTCGGATCAGCGGGAAGAATATTCATATAGGGTTGCCATGAGGATCCCCATTCGATTGAAATCCCTCCCATACGTATTTTTCTATCTGCTGATGATTCAGGATAGCTACCATAATCATGATAGTATGCTTCAAGACTACGCTGAATTTGTGCTAGATCGGATTTCCTCCGTGCATCATTAGCCTTCAGGTATTGATTTCGAGGATCGGTAAGTGCAATTATTCCTGCTGCAAGAATACCAAAAATCGCTGCTACGAGAATAAGTTCTATAAGGGTAAATCCCTTTTTTTGTAAGAAAGCAGGTAAAGTATTCATCTTTATTAGATTATCTCTTCCAAGAAAAAATTGCAAAGCTATTTTGAACCATCAGATAACTTTATTGTTGAGAGATAAGAACAATCAATGTTACCAAGAGCGATACACGCCCATTGATTAGTAAAATCTAAAGGTTTACAGGACGAAAGAGTATTTAAAATACATGAAGATGCTGGCTGAGATTTTGAAAGTTTTGTGAAAAGTATGCTCCATTGAGGACAGGATCCATTGGTTTGGTATATAAAACATTCTGCTGAATCTGAAGTACACGCAGAATTTTGAGGTACCTTTAACATATAGACGGTTGATCCCACACGCCATTCAGAACCAAAAGGGATAGTGGTTGGATAGCAATTGTTATCGTTATAGTATGTATCCAATGCTGCTTTTATCTGCTGGAGATTCTGTTTTTCCTCCTCATCACTCACTTTTGCCAAATTTTTATAAGGATTAAGAACAACAAAAGTTAAAAGCAGCATGCTACTTAAAATAACTATGGATACTAAAATCTCAATAAGAGTCAAACCTTTTAGCATATGATAATTAACATGCACCATTACATGTAGGTGAACAGTATGTGCCTGTCCCTTGGGGAACAACGTTACATCTCTGAATTGGATCACCGCGACATGCATAATTTCGCTGTTCAATAGGACAGTCTTGCGGAACTGGTGTAGGAGAAATTATCTGTTGATTAGTAGTAGGAGAGGGTGAAGATCCTGGGGGTACAGGAAGAGAAGAAAATACCGAATTAGCAACCACAACAGAACAATCAATATTGCCTGATAAAGCACATGACCATGAAGTATCATAATTAGGAGGAACGCAACTTGAGGAAAAAGACGTAAGAGGACATGATACATTTTTTTCAAGATCATTTTTTACGTAGATGATATTCCATTGAGGACACGGATTATTTTGATCTACTTGATATAGATAACAATTAGAAGGATTAGAGTCACAATCAGGTGCCTGAGGTACTTTTGCCATATAGACTGTTGATCCCACACGCCATTCAGAACCAAACGGTATAGTTGTTGGATAACAACCAAAATCATTGTAATAGGCATCTAAAGAGTTCTTAAGTTCGTTCAAATCATGAGCACGAGTTGCATCTTTTGCTTTTTTAATCTGAGTAATAGGATCAATAAGGATAACAACCAGCACAAGCAAAATAGAAAGAATAGCAATATCAATAATCATTTGTAGAAGAGAAAACCCTCTCGGGGGGTAGGAAGGTTGAATGCCATTTTGAAAGAATGAAGATGAATTGCTAAAAAGATATAATACTTGTTGTGTTGTGTTATTTTTCATCATCAAAAAAATAAAAAATACTGCTGTGCAATAGACTCAAATGTAGTTCCCCACAACATAACTAGTATTGTACCCAAGACCAAGAATGGGCCAAAAGGAATAGTATCACCATGCAATTTCTTCTTTTTTAGTAACACCAGTATGAAAGAAAGCAATGCGCCTGTCAAGAAAGCAATATATAAACCTATAATAATTCCAGGAAAACCAAGAATAAAACCCATCAAAAAAGAATATAAAACATCACCAAACCCCATGCCTTTTCCTCTAGTCAAGAGAAAAATAGTCAAGAAAAAACCTCCTGCTCCGATTGAACTGATAATATGCGGAAGAATAGAACTTTGATTAAGGATCAAAATTCCTATCCCTGAAAGGAATGCCGAAAAAATAAATTGTACAGGTATAATGCCATAACGCAAATCTGTAATAAATATAACAAAAAGAGAGGCTATCAAAAAAATATAAAGAGTTAACAAAAGGATGGAAACATCTTTTAAGATCAAAAATATTATTGCAAAGATTATTCCCATCAATATCTCACTTATTGGATACCAAAATGAAAGTTTAGAGTGACATGTTCTACACTTTCCTTTCAAAAAAATAAAAGAGAGAAGAGGGATAAGTTCATACCACTCAAGAACACGACGACAATTATCACAATGAGATCGTCCGCTCAGAAAAGACTCATTTTTTACTGATCTATCGGAAACAACTAGAAAGAAACTTCCAAAAAATAATCCTGCCAGAAAAGCAAATAAAACTGAAAGATCCATACTACAAGCATAACACAGCCAGTACCGATGATGTAAAGAGCTACATTTAAATATAAACTGTTATCTTGTATAATTTATTTATGGGTCTACCAAAAGTTGCTGTTGTAGTACTTAATTACAACGGTTGGCGTGAAACAGTAAAATGTCTTAAAACTCTTCTTTTAACAGATTATCCTAACTTAACAATTCATGTTATTGACAATGGATCACAACGCAATGAGCTTGCTATATTAAAACGTCACTTTAGCGATCCGAGAATCGTTTTTCACCGCATTCCAAAAAATGTAGGCTATTCCGGTGGCAATAACTATATCTTTGATAAAGTTCATGACAAATATATAGCACTTGTTAACAATGATGTAGAGGTACCGCGCGATTGGCTCAAACCGCTTGTTAGAGTACTTGAGATGGATAAATCAATTGCAATCGTACAGCCAAAGATACTCTGGTTTAAGAATAAACGTTATTTTGATTATTCCGGAGCCTGTGGAGGATATATAGACATCTTTGGATATCCTTTTACTCGCGGAAGAATTTTCAACACTATAGAAGAAGATAAAGGGCAGTATGATAAGGAAGTTGATCTCTTTTGGGCAAGTGGAGCAACAATGCTCATGAGAATGAGTGCACTACGAAAAGTTGGAGGATTTGATGAAAGATTTTTTAATTATATGGAAGAAATAGATCTGTGTTTTAGACTTCATCGAGCAGGATATAGGGTAGTCTTCACACCAAAATCTTATGTCTATCATAAAGTAGCAGCGACTCTCTCACGCAAGCCTATGAAAAAACGCTTTTGGGAACACAGAAATAATATACTTATGATTATGAAAAACTATCCATTAGGAAAACTTCTGTTGATTCTTCCATTAAGAATTTTTTTTGAATATCTTAGCTTTATATATTATCTAGGATCTCAACAATTTGATTATGCTCTTGCAGTTATCTATAGTCAACTATCTCTCTTTTATATGGGTCCTCTTTTTCTCATAGAAAGACTGGGTAAATCTGTTAGAGAAACGTCAAAAATGAAAAAAATTATATACTCAAAGAGTATTGTAATTGATTATTACATCCGTAAAAAACGCTATTATCACTCTCTTAAATGGAGAGAAAACTGATGCGAATTCTTTACATTCTCTTTAATACAAAAAAAAACGGTGGTAATAAGGTAATTCTTGATCAAGTATCTCAACTAGTTTCACTTGGACATAGTGTTGAAGTTGTCACTATTTTAGGAAAATCTTTTGATTGGTATAATCAAAAAGTCATTCCCAAGAAACTTACAATCAGGAATTTTTTTAATAAGTACGACTATAGTATCAATACCTTCTGGCCGACAGCGTATATTGGGCTATTTTTACCAGCTAAGAAAAAATATTATTTTATCCAAGCTCTAGAAGAAAACTTCTCAAATAACATTATTTATAAATTTCTTGTTCGTCTAACTTATAAACTTCCTTATAAATTTCTTGTAACTACACAATTTTTAAAAAAATCACTATTAACATACGGAATATCTAAAAAAAATATTTCAGTCATCAATAGCATTACTGTTGATACTCATTTCTTCCAAAGAAAGCACAGACGAATAAACAAAAAAAAGATCAAAATATTAACAGTTATGTCTTACTATTTGCCATATAAAGGCCCTGATATTTATCTAAAAATCATTAAAATTTTGAAACAAAATTATCCACTTCATATTACGCTAGTCAGCATGGAAAGATATCCGCTGTCTTCGCTTGTTGATAAGTTTATTTCTAATCCTTCTGCGCAACAATTAGCGAGGCTCTATTCATCACACGATATTCTACTGGTTACAAGTAGATCTGAAGGTTTTTTCCTGCCTGGAATTGAAGCAATGTCTGCTGGATGTCTAGTAATTAGTACTAACAATGGAGGCATTTTAACTTACGCCAAACACAACTACAATGCTTTTATTTTCAAAGATTTGGATCAAATCATAAATATACTAGACAAACTGCTACACAACCACAAACTTGCAAATAAGATACGCACCAATGCTTATAAAACAGCTGAAAGATACCGCACGATATCTATTTTAGGTGAGCTTAAACAAACATTTTCTGTATGAACAATTCACTTTCACAAAGAATCAAACAAAAAATCCAATACCTTATACGTTATGCATATAGTTCACCCCAAAAAAATATAATTACTTTATACAAAACCTGGTTCTATGTAATTATGGATATTTTCCCATGGGAAAAGGGCAGAGTAGTTACTCATATCCTTAATAACAGGACAAGATTTTTAATCCGACTTCACTCATTTGATATGATCATTCTCAATGAAATATATATTCTTGATCTCTACTTACCGTTAATTCCTCTAATTAAAAAAGGGGATATAATAGACATTGGAGCACACATTGGTTTTTTTTCTGTATTCGCTGCTACTACATTTAAACCCTCTCGTGTTCTTGCCTTTGAACCATTCACTTCAAATTTTTTATTATTAAAAAAAAATATAGATTACAACAATCTTACGTCAATTATCTTACCCACCAAATTAGCAGTTGGGGAAAGAAAAGGCAAAAGTAATCTTTTTATTGATGCGCAAAATACAGGAGGTCACTCTCTGCATGCTAATCTTATTTCAAAATCAAAACAAAAAGAAGTTATCTCTCTCACAACTCTTGACGATATCTTTATGACGTATTCAATAAAGTCTTGTTCAATGCTTAAGCTAGACTGTGAAGGGGCAGAATACGATATCCTCAAAGCTGCATCAGATGAGACACTTCAGAAAATACAATTAATTGTTCTCGAATATCATTCAAACTATTCACTTGAAAAACTACAATCTTTTCTAAGGAATAAAGGATTTGATGTTATACCAGGAAGACCGGGTTTTCCAATTTTATTTGCAACAAAAAAATAATAAATAAATTTTATTGTACGAGAGATTTTATTTCTTCCTTAAGAGATTTCCCAAATTTTTGTTCATATACTTTTGCAATATTTTCAGCCCGTTTTTGGTCTTTATTACAAGAATTATATGTAATATACAATAGAACATAACCATGCGCATATGCAGGATCGCCTCCAACGACAGTTTGAAAGGCTGATAGCGCTTTTTCACATTCTCCTTTTGCCAAAAAATACGTTCCTTTACCAACAAGTGATGTTCTTTCCTCAGGATGTATTTTAAGTGCTATATCATAGAATAAATTAGCAAGTTCCATGTCATTGTATTTCAAAATAATATATTTTCCAGAAAAACCATAAGCTATGGCGTACATAACAGGAAATTCAGCTATTGTAAGATTGCGCTCTGCAAGTGTAAGATCGCTCTTTTTCTTGTAGTGAAGATTTGATAGAAGTCTCATTTGTTGTTGCGCATATCTCTCCTTTGCCATCTCCTGAGTTGAGGACACAAGCTGATAAACAAGACCGTATGGCCTCCAATGGTAACCCCTTTTTTTAAATTCAGAACTTAAAATCTCAGCCACTGAAAAAACTTCGCGTTTTTTATGCATTGAGATCAGAGCAGGGATAAGAGGATTTTGCTCTTTTGGATACTCTTTCTTTGCACGATCTATTTCTTCTTCAAGAACTTGGGAGGTATCTAGTCTTGCCAAATTAATGAGATCTACATCCCGACGGATATGGAATGCTGTCTGAACAAATTTGGTATTAAATAAAATACTGTCACCATACAAAAAAAGAACACTTTTATGAGGGAGATTGCTAATCATATCCCTCCCCAGATTTTCACCGATCATAATTCCTCGCAAATTTGTTTTTGGGAAATTATTAATAAAAAGCATTAGTGGAATTAAGCCAAAAAGTGCAATAATCGCTATATTGTAAACTGATATGCGTTTTTTTTCTTGAAGATATGACAAGATAAATATGTTTATTGCCTTAATAAATTCGAGGAGTCCCATGGGGAAAAAAAGAAGCAATAATATGGCAGAATTTTGATAAAATCTCTCAATTACACCATGTTGAAAACTTGAATACATGGGAGTACTAACATACATCACAAAAAATGGACCAAAAAGAAAAATTGCCAGCAAAAATGTAAAAAGAAGTAAATATTGCTTTCGCAAAATAAGAGAAATTATTCCAAGTAGGATAAAAAAAACAACAGGCGGAGTGAGCTCGACAAATATATCCAATGCATACTGTTTGAGAGATAATAACCGATTTATTGTATCTATTGTTCCGGGTATATACCCATAATCTAAACGCAAAATATATCTAATAAAAGTTTCAGGAGATGTTACTCGGGTCCAAATTGTCTCTCCTCCAAAGTATGATGCTATTGGAATATAAATATATGGCACAAGGCCAATTAAAGTAAACAAAAAACCTCTTAAAACTACTCTCAATTGTTTTAAAAATGAAAGATTTCTATAAAAAACTAGCAAAGCAAGACTTGGAAAAAGAAGAACTATAACTAAATGATGAGCAAGAGACAATCCACCTATAAAACAGAGAAGATAAAAAAGCCGAGTTGTCTTGTACTTTTGGTAGAGAAGTGAAATATACAACAAAAGTAAAAGTAAAAGACTGTGCAAAGCAAACACTTCAGATAACTCAGCATACAGCCAAAAAGTTGAATATGTACCAAGAATTAATGCGGAGATAAAACTTATCAAAATATTTTTTGTAAAAAAATAAGAAATCTTATAAAAAACAACAACTGCTAACGCTGACGAAATAACTGATATCAGACCGACTTTCCAAGCAAAGGATTGGGGCAGGGGAAGAAGAGAAAATAAAATCCCAAGAATGGTATATAAAGGATATCCTGGAGGATGAGGATAAGTAAAATTATAAATAGAGTATAGAAAATCTCCTACATCACCACCGAAAACATGAGTAGAAAGATTTATTGCATAAATTAAACTAAAAAAAATAAAAAGAATTAAAGAAGGTTTGAAAAAACGCATGTATTATCTATTATAATACAGCGCACCAATAGCAGTCAGCAGAACCACCCTTTGATTTGCATGTTGCGGATGTAGGAGTACCGTCAATACCGTAAACTGTGTTAACATCCCTCTGCTGTGCTTTTGATTGAGGTTTGTAGCATGCTGTGACAGTATTTGTAGATCCCGAGAAATAAATTTCTTTAATAATATTGGTTGCTGTATTATAGCCAGTTTTAAGCTCTCCATCACTGATAAGTGCATTTACACAAGTAGTTCCTCCATCAACAGTAGAGTTCAAATTTACTGATACTGCACTATAATCATTTCCTGAGCAGCCAAAATAACCGCCTTCATTGGTGCTTGCCCACGGCATACCATTATGAGTAGTAAAGTAACGAAGATTTGCATTAATAAACTCTACTGTACTATTTTTTACATTTGAATCTTGAGCTTTTTTCAATTGTTCAAAGGGGTCAATTGTAGCAATGAGGGCAGATGCAAGAATACCTAAAATTCCAATAACAACTAAAAGTTCAATCAGTGTGAATCCTTTAGAGAATGATGATAATCGGGCAGTAATCATATTTATTATTTATTTTTAATCTCTACATTAATTATTGACATGTATTTTTAGCGTTGTCAAGTAGTATTTTTTAATTACTTTCAGTTTTTAGGAAACTAAATAAGAATTAACTCTTACTTACAGGCAAAGAGAAAGTAACAGATGTTCCTCTACCAACACCATCTGAGTGTATCCAGATCTCTCCTCCATGCATTTGAACAATTGATTTACAGATATAAAGCCCAAGTCCTGTCCCTTGTGTTGCAGATTTATTCACTGTATAAGATCCATGTATAAAACCAAATTTTTGGAATAATCTTGGCATCTCATCCTGAGGAATACCTGATCCAGTATCCGAAATAACTGTATGAACCTTCTCATCTTTTGGAGAGTAGGAAAGCGTTATGGTAATCTTACCGCCAACAGGTGTAAATTTTACTGCATTATCAAGAAGATTATTAAGCACCTCTTTTATTCTCTCTGGATCTGCTACAACGTTAGGAATTTCTTGAGGAGCATTAAAATATAGCATAAGGCCTGCTTGTCCTATTCTCGGTTTCATCTCTTCAAGAACTTCTGAAATAAGAGTGGGTAAACTTAGTGCCTGAAGTGAAAGAGAAATTCTACCGGATTCAATACGAGAAATATTGAGCATATCTCCAACAAGCTTTATCAGTCTATCAACTGAAGTATACGCTCTTTCTAAATAATAATGCTGTTTTTCAGTCAGAGGACCGCCTCTTCCTGCCAGCGCCATCCACAAATACGACTTAATCGCTGTCATGGGTGTGCGCAGCTCATGCGATGCTAAGGATACAAACTCATCCTTAAGTACATCTAATTCTTGCAGTTTTTTATTACTTTTTTGTAACTCTTGATAGAGAAGTGCATGGTCCATCACAATTCCAACCACACCTACCAAACGACCGATTAGATCCATTTGATACTCTGTAAGTTCTTTTTCTGTTGCCTGATGTCCTACTACAATTGCACCAATAGTCTCTTCGCGTACTCTCAAAGGAAAGATAAGAAACGTTTTTATTTGACTCAGTTGCTGAAGTTTAGCTGCCTCCTCATCAGATAAATCATGAAGCGCTACATCTTTTAGACTGTTTGTTGATTTATAACTACCTTCTGTTACTACTTGGACGATTACATTTGTTTTTTTAGCAAGCGAGATGGAATCACCAGTTTGTGCCTTATTTTGCAATGCTTCTCTGCTTGCCTCGATATCAGAACTCTCTGCGATACCAAATCTAACAAGCATCTGTTTCTGTTTATCAATAACTAAAATACTGGCAAAAAGAAAATCAGCTTCCGTAACCAAAATTTTGGCAACTTGTGTTGCGATCTCAACAGGATCATTGACAGAGCTAAAGATGATATCATCAATTCTTCGAAAAAGAGTAAGAGTCTTATTGCGTTCTGCCAGTTCTATATTTTTTTTGAGCATTTCTTGATTAATATGCTCAAGATCTTTGGTGATATCACTTGGTTGAGATTGAAGTTGTGTAATATCTGACATATTCTTTTAAAGAATTGTGTGTTCTAATTCCTTTACATCCTGGTGTTGGTTTTGCGATTGAGCAATCAATTCCTTATCTGAGTCTGTGAATTTTTTCAGTGTGAAGGAAAAAGTCGATCCTTTACCCATTCCTTCTGAATAAGCAGTGATCTTACCTCCATGCATTTGAACAATTGATTTGCAAATATAAAGTCCCAATCCTGTCCCTTGTGTTGCATTCTTGTTAGCTACATACGATCCAGGAAGGATACCAAACTTTTGGAAAAGCCTGGGAATATCCTCAGGTGCTATTCCAATACCATTATCAGATATATTTACAGTAACAAATTTCTCATCTGACGTAAAGTCAATAATTATTGATCCACCTCGAGGAGTAAATTTCAAAGAATTACCTATAAGATTTATCAAAACTTCTTTTATTTTAGTAGCATCTGCAAGAACTGGAGGAATATTGACTCCATGATTAATCACGATAGATAAGCCAATCTCTTCTGCTCGTGGCAGTACTTCTTCGTAAACTTCCTGTGTTAGTTTCTCTATATCTACCTTCTCCCAATTTAAAGCAATGCGTCCTGATTCTATACGGGAGATATTTAACATATCATTAACTAATTTAATCAACCTATCTGAAGAATTATATGCTCTTTCTAAATAGTAATGCTGTTTTTCAGTCAGAGGACCGCCTCTTCCTGCCAGCGCCATCCACAAATACGACTTAATCGCTGTCATGGGTGTGCGCAGCTCATGCGATGCTAAGGATACAAACTCATCCTTAAGTTGATCTAGTTTTTGCAATTGCTCATTTGCTTCTTTTAACTGATGCGTTGCCGATGTTAGACTTCGATAAAGCATTGCATGCTGCAAAGCGATAGACGAACCATCAACAAACATCTGTAAGATAGTATGTTCGTAAGCTGTAAGCTCAGATTCTTTTTTAGGAGTACTTGCAATAAATACCCCGATAGGCTCATTTTCCATATAAAGAGGATAAATAAGAGTTGTACGAGTCTTCATGATAGCTTGAATTGTGTTAGCTTCTTCTTCTGATAGAACAGGGCAGAGGACATCATAAACTCGAGTAGTGGAATAAGGTTTTTTTTCTCTAAGTGCACGCGACATAAGATTATTTGGATCATTGATATTGATTTCAATTTTCTCAAAAGGAACTCGCAGTGCATGAATTGCTTTTGCTGCTTCCTCTGTACGCGATGCAGCTATGCGGCGCAAAACTTTGTGATCTTTATCATAAAGAGCTAAAACACCAGTCGCAAATTTTAGCTCACTAGGAATATAGTCCGCAATTTTTTGTGCTACTGCCTCAAAATTGAGATCCCCAAGAATTATCTTGTTGATCTTTTGAGCTGCAATAATCGCTTTCTTCTGATAATTTAGTCTTTTGTAAGTAAATCTCAGAAAAACAAAAAGAATTGCAAGTGTCAAAAAAATAACAGAGACATTTACTAAAAAAAAGAAAGTCTCAATACCCATTATTAATGAGTATATACCGCTGATGAAATTCTGTAAATTAAATCTAAAAAAATGCAAAATTTAGGAACGTTGTTTCACAAAGATCACATTATCATCTACAGCAACCTCTTTAAGACCACAATATCTTAAAACATCATTTATCTCATCGACAGTTACATTCCCTGCGCGATGAAGCCGGGGTCTCTCTCCTGTAAGATCTATTACCGATGTAGATTTTCCTCGAGATTCATCAAGATGACTAAAATCAGCCAGTACTATTCCATCTACCAAATGTTGAAAATCTGCCCAAACTTCATGCATGTATCTATGCGTTGCTTGACCACTTCTATTGGCTGATGTGCCAACAAGAGCAGTTTTGCTATAAGTCTCTCTAAGTTCATTAATGATATATCTAAGAGCAGGATACTCTGTCCAAATTGAAAGAATTGTTTTTATCTCTCCATTATGAGAAACGACATAATCAGGAGTCTCATCACGAGAGGGGAGTATAACACCAAGTGCATGCAGACGTTGTTGAAGAGTTATGATATGTTCATGGGTAACTCCATTCTTAAGTTGTGAGAAATCCGCAAGTTCATCAAGATTTTCTGGAGCGCTTACTGATACTAGCTTCTTATCGTGGGGTCTATTTTTGACCTTAACAATGCGCTCAGCAGCTTGAGTATTGTGAAGATCTCCAAATATCCCATAAATTCCATTAAATGCCACAACAGCTATGCCACCATTATTGATAATATTTGCAGCTCTTGATAGATGATCTGCCTTATAGATTGTAAGCAGTTCTGCCTGAGTTTGTGGCAAATTATCTTTTCTGTGATGATATATTCTTTGCTCAACCATAATGGAAGTATAACCTAAAGAAAACTCAAAATCAAACTATAGGTCAATTACATCGCTCTCTTCATTAACTTAACTTACTTGCTCTTGAGATATTTTTTATACCATAACTGTAGAGTATCTTATAAAAAGGTGACTTGCAATATATGGTTATTGTGTAGACATACTGTACACTTTAGGTGATTTGGGAGGAGATTAGCGCTTTGGGGTAGTAAAATTAACTTGAATATTTTGAACGAAGTTCTTCAATTTCATGATTTGTTCTAAAAATTGAATAGATAGTAAGAATACCCGCTTGAATTGCCTCTGCATGAACTTTTTTAAATCCAGAAAGATACTCCTGTAATCTTGCTCCTAATTCTGGTTCTTGTTGGAAGAAATTCTCTACCATTTTAACATTTCTTTCTTCAAGTGTTTTTAAAAAAGAATCTAGATCTCTTTCTGAATTAGCATTAACTAATTTTGCTCTATTTTGCTCTATATCTATTGAATCCATCATAGTAGTATGAATTATATCATTTGATACAACAGGTAGAACTCCTCCTCGAGAAAAAGCTTCCTCTTGGAGTGCTGTATACCCAAATAAGGCTCCAACTAGATATAGATCTATTGCATCTTTATCTTCTGTTGATTCATGTAATTCGTATATTACGCTTGCCGTTGCAGAAAGAAAATCATGTAGTACACTATTTTCTTTCTTAAATTGTTTCAATTTGCCCGCGAGAATATCTACTCTTCCAGACTCTATAGCACCAAAAATATACTCAAAACTAGTAGTCGCTGATTGCGTGCTTACAGGAAATAAATTATGTACTGGCTTAAGTGATTCAGGTCTTTCTACTGACATATTATTGATCCTCCTTAATAATCCATAAATCTAGGATTTATTAAAATAGTATTTTTAGCAGTGTGCGATTTTAGATAATTTTGTTTAACTTGTCAAACTTTATACTGGCTTACTATATTGGTAACAAATTTAAACTAGGATGGTAAATCAAGAAAAGGTTATAAATTAATAAATGTAGGCAGAGAATAAAAATTATTTTTTCCAAACAAAAAATTTATACTCTATAAAAAAAAATATTTTAAGGACATTTGTTAAAACCTGTATTTGTCTGAATATTGAAAAATATTAATAATTCTGACTATTTGATCTTAGATTATTTATGAAATGATGAACACTGACTTTAAATTTTTATGGAACATATACATACCCACTCATCTCTTTCCCATCACATGTATATGGGATAAGTTCTCCTTTTTTGAATTTAGCAAGGGGTATAATGGTAGCAATATCTGGCTTGATAATATATGTCTCCTGTTGATCAAATGAGATGGTATGTTCTGTGTTGTCTTCATTGATAATTTTCACTTGATCCACTCCTACAATCTTTGCCACAGTTGGCACTGTCTGACAATCCTTCTCAATAAAGATAATCGCTGTTTCTTGTGCGTTATCTTTAAGAAGTTTTTCTTGTTTCTGTCTCTCATCAAGAGTAGTATCGGTTGGTAATTTCTTTAACAACTCTTCTTTTTGAATACGTGTTCTTTGTCCGCTAGCTTTGGGTGGGGGAGTCACTACCGCTTGTTGTTGGTATAAATTCACGCTAGATGTATTCTCCGCTGTCTTATTCTTTTCTGGGTTGTTCTTGAAAAAAATATATACAAACAAAATACTATCAAGTATTAAAAGAAAAATAAATACAACCAAAAGTTGATATGTTTTAAATTTCATTAAAATGATTATAACAAACTGAGATGAATTATTGTAAAAATTAAAATAAGAAGAATCATAAAAGTTTTAAAATAATTCTTTGTAATTATTTACATATTTCAGCTAAATTGTCATTTAGACTACTTTTAAACCGTCTGGGAAAACTTTAAAACTGCCATTGCGGTGGACCTCAAGATTGTCATTGCGAGCGAAGCGAAGCAATCTCATAGCAAGAGACCCTTAGTACGTCATTGCGAGCGTAAGCGAAGCAATCACATAAAATATGAGATTACTTTGCCATTTCGTGGTCTTACTGACGAATCGAAGCACTTTATACTTTTGATCCTGTCGGGGGGGTGACAATATTGTCTTTTGACAGACTTTAAACGTCATTGCGAGCATTTAGTACTTAACACCGTCATTGCTGGGCTTTTAACACCGTCATTGCGAGCGAAGCGAAGCAATCTCATACTTTTGTATCCTTTGCGAACATCTAACTCGTCATTTCGACGAGCGAAGCGAGGAGAAATCCCCTCCTCCA